>JACCDR011941411.1_pt1 | contig 64073 bp, 48 predicted proteins | sample 7446431 | NCBI WGS metagenome assembly JACCDR01 (sample SAMN15323443, study PRJNA562643) | freshwater metagenome | isolation source: river surface water | place: USA:Blue River Watershed | collected 2017-08-17 | reverse complement strand
GGATTTTGTTGGATGTCCCCTGCTCCGCCACCGGTGTGATCCGTCGCCACCCCGATATTCGCTGGCTGCGCAAAAAAGCGGATATTGCGCCCCTAGTGCAAATCCAGCAGCAGTTGTTACAGCAATTATGGCCGTTGTTAAAACCTGGCGGCGTATTGTTGTATGCTACTTGCAGTGTGCTACCCGAAGAAAATACACAGCAAATAGCCGCGTTTCTTGCCTGCACCGCCGATGCCAAAGCCGTACCGTTACACGCCGAAGTAGCAGCGACTGAACAGCAATGGTTACCCGGTACTGTGGCTGGCGATGGATTCTTTTATGCCAAAATAGCCAAAACAGGCACATTATGAAAATCATTATTTTAGGGGCCGGCCAAGTCGGCGCCACCCTTGCCGAAAACTTGGTCGGTGAAGAAAACGATATTACCGTGGTTGATATCAACGCTGATCGGCTGCGCGAGTTGCAAGATAAATTCGATCTGCAAGTGGTGCATGGTCACAGTGCACACCCGGACGTGTTAAAAAAAGCTGGGGCCGAAGATGCCGATATGGTCATTGCCGTGACCAATAGCGATGAAGTGAATATTGTGGCCTGTCAGGTGGCCTACAGTATTTTTAATACGCCCACCAAGGTGGCTCGTATTCGGACCAACCAATATCTGAAGTATCGCGAACAGCTGTTTAATAAAGACGATATGCCGGTCGATCACTTTATTGCCCCGGAAACGCTGGTCACCGACTACATCCGACGCTTGATTGACTACCCTGGTGCGTTGCAAGTGGTAGAGTTTGCCGGTGGCAAAGTCAGTTTGGTGGCGGTGAAGGCCTATTATGGCGGCCTGCTGGTAGGACATGCGTTATCCACACTCCGTGAACATATGCCGCATATCGATGCCCGTGTCGCTGCCATTTATCGCCGTGGTCATGCCATTAAACCACTAGGCACCACCATTATTGAAGCGGACGACGAAGTGTTCTTCGTTGCCGCCACTAAGCATATTCGGGCGGTGATGAGCGAGCTACAAAAACTGGAACGCAGCTATCGCCGCATTATGATTGCCGGCGGTGGTAACGTCGGTTTTGGTCTAGCCAAGGCACTCGAAAAAACGCATAGCGTTAAATTGATTGAGCGCAGTAAAGAGCGGGCTGAGTACCTCTCCAGCAACTTATACAGCACAGTGGTCTACACCGGCGATGCGTCAGATCCTGAATTACTAGAAGAAGAAAACATCGATCAAGTGGATGTGTTTTTAGCCGTCACCAACGACGACGAAGCCAATATCATGTCAGCGATGTTGGCCAAACGTATGGGGGCGCAAAAAACTATTGTGCTGATAAAACGTGGGGCATACGTGGATTTACTACAAGGTGGTGAAGTCGATATTGCGGTATCCCCCCAGCAGGCAACCATATCCGCGTTATTAACCCATGTTCGCCGCGGCGATATCGTAAACGTCTATTCGTTACGCCGTGGAGCGGCAGAAGCGATTGAAGCGATTGCGCATGGGGATGAAACCGCCTCCAAAGTAGTAGGACGCGCCATTGGCCAAATCAAACTCCCGCCGGGCACCACCATTGGTGCTATTGTCCGAGGCGATGAAGTGATGATTGCACACGATAGTACCGTCATAGAGAGCAATGACCACGTCATTCTATTTTTAGTCGATAAAAAGTACATCGGCGAAGTGGAACGCTTATTCCAAGTCAGCGCCATTTTTATCTAATGTTTTAACCAAGAGGCGCACGGGCGATGCTCGTGCGCTTCTTCTGGCCTTGTGTGGCAGCACTGTAAACCTAGATCTGCGGGCGAACTAAGTCACAGCTATGCCAAGCCTAAATCACGCGTCATATTCTCTAACCGATCGGCATGCACAATCACATTATCCTCAATCCGGATCCCGCCGAATTTGGCAAAGGCAGCAACCTTGTCCCAATGGATATATTCGGCATCCGCTGATGCTTTTAATTCTGCCAATAACGAGTCAATAAAATACAACCCAGGCTCAATGGTAAACACCATGCCAGGTTCAATCAGACGGGTGCAACGTAAGAACGGATGCTCCGCTGGAGACGCCACATGAGTTCCGCTATCGTCGGCCATAAAACCACCGACATCATGCACTTGTAGCCCCAGATGATGGCCAATACCATGCGGGTAAAACACTCGACTGATACCGCGCGCGACGATTTCCTCTGCGGGTAAACGCACAAAATCAAAATCCGCCAGCACCTTGGCGATCAACTGATGCGATGCCAAATGGATGTCTTGATAATTCCGGCCGGGCGCCAACATGGCCACCAATTGCTGCTCAACCTGATCCATAGCATTTATCAAACGGGCAAACTCATCGTCCGGCTTGGCACTGTAGGTGCGTGTGATATCGGCGGCATAGCCATGAAAAGATGCGCCTGCATCAATCAAAAATGAATGATGCTGAGCTGGCGCTTGGCCTTCAAGGACGGTGTAATGCAAAATCGCCGCGTTTTGGTTCAGTGCAATAATATTGCCATAAGGCACTTGGTTTTCACTTTGACCCACGGCCGCCAAATAAGCCTGCTGAATGGAAAATTCACTGCCGCCCGCATAGAAGGCGGCCGCGGCCGCACGATGCCCCGCCACCGCCAAGCGATTTGCCTCCCGCATACACGCCAGTTCATAAGCGGTTTTATAGGCGCGGTAATAATGCAGATAATTCAGCACTGGGGCTGGATTACAGAGGCTAAAACCATAGCTTGTGGCTAATTCAACCGATTCACCCAGATAGGCAACGGCTGATTTATCCGCTGGTAGTATCGCGGTAATTTTTGCCGGCTTATCGAGCAAGACGATATCAAAAAATGGTGTCCAGAAATCATTCGGCGCATCGGGAACTTTATGCCAAAAATCGACCGGGAGATAAAAGGCTAACTTAGGCTTATTCACACCATCCACTATCAACCAACAATTTGGATTATCGACCACCGGCAACCATGCTTTAAATAACGGGTTTACCTTAAATGGATAATCCATATCATCCAAAAACTGCCGCTTGGCTTGGCCCGAATGGATCACCAACGCCGATAGCTGTTGCCGTGCAAGGATAGCGGCAGTCCGCTGCTGTAAGGTCGCAATATGGTCAGCATACAAGTCGGCAAAGGCGGATGTAGCTGTGGGGGAGGCGCTCATAAAAAATCCTTTCTCTACAGTGGGTTGAAGTATGATGCAATAGCGTTATTTGGCTTCGCGGCCAATTTCTAAAGTGACCAACGGCACAAATATGTCGTTGTTCTGATTCATTCGAACATTATAAATTTGGTAATACGCCAGGACGGCTTTGACGTAATCCCGAGTTTCCTTAAATGGAATATTTTCAATCCAAATATCCACCGGTTGTGCCGCCTCGGTTGGGATCCAGCTTTTCACCCGTGCAAAACCTGCATTATACGCGGCGGTGGCAACTACTAAATTACTACTATTTTTCTGCAGCAAATAGCGTAGGTAATCCGTACCGTAATCAATATTGATGTTTGGGTTATAGAGTGCATCAATACTGACTTTGCGTCCCGCGATATGCTGGGCCGTGGTGGGCATAATTTGCATCAACCCCCGCGCCCCTACGCCGGATGTCGCGGTTGGAATAAAGGTACTTTCGCGCCGAGCAATGGCCATCGCCCAGGCAGGATCAACCTTCGCGGCTTTGGCATGTTTTTGAATTTCTTGTTTAAATGCCATCGGAAAGCGCATTTCCACATCATCCCAATAGCCTGCATCAGCTAATGCATGGATAGCTCTATCATACCAACCTTGCTGATACGCCAACTTGGCAGCGCTGAGCTTTTGCAGTTCAGGCCCATGTTTTTGGATCCAATTTAGCTCTCGGCGTGCCGCTTGTTCACGCCCTAAGGCTAACCACTCTTGGCTACGGCGCATAGGCGCACTTTGTTTGAATGCCGCCAACTGTTCGGCACTCACCGGGACCGGTTTGTGCGCTAAGCTCGGCGCTTGGCCAATACGGGCGGCGGCCATAAAACCATAAAAGCTGCGATTCGCCGCGACAATTTTATAAAGCGCGTTAGCATCCTCAACTTTTCGGCTAGCCGCGAGGGCACGGGCTTGCCAGTATTGCCACTGATCCTTGTTTTGCATCAGGGCAGGTAAACGCTGATACAACTGTTGCACGCCCTGCCAATCTTCATGTCGGAGATGCCATGCCAATTGCCACTGCAATAATAAATCATCTTCTAAATCCGCCGGCACTTGCTTTAAAAACGCGGCGGCGCGAGGGTCATCTTTGCTGGCAAACGCGATAAAGAACTGCCGAGCCACATCGGCGCGCTGCGCCCGACTTAACTTGGGATCTTGGGCAAAGCGTTGCCACAACTTATAGGCAGAATCAGGGCTTTTCCACACCATTTTTTTCAGTGCAAACACCAAAATATCCCGCTCTCGGGCGTGTTTTAACGGGAAAAAATTCTTCCTTGCCGCTTGGCTTGGATCTTTGATGACCTGTAGCCATTTATCTGCCAAGTACTGCTGTTGCTTGGGTAATAAGGTGCGTAGATACGGAATGATGCTGCTATCGCCGCCGTCGGCGGCACGCACCAACCGAAGCCACACTACATCTTGACTACGCTGCCCCGCTTGTTGCCACCGTTTAAACAAGCTATCACATTCTTTGGGGCGGCTTTCGCCTACCGCCCAAATGTTGGCCACATCAGGCCACACTTGCTTCGCAGGTTCCTGCAACAGGCGCAGCTCGAGCGCATAACAATCCAATACAATGTCGGTGCCCATCCGATAATGCTGCAAATACGGCTGTCCGAGTCGATTGCTGGCCAAATGCAATAACCAACGCTTTTTTAACGGCCATGCCAACACACTATCTTTATGTGTTTGTAAAAATGCCTGCACTGCCGCCGTATCATCCAAAGTGCGGCTTAACAATTCCAGCTGTAAATACGGCTGCAATGGATATCCATCCAACGCATCTACCATCCGCTTTGCCTCATTTAATGACACTTTGTGGATGGTTTTTTCGGCCTGTAAAAAACGACTACGCTGGGTCTCAATGCTGACACCCCATGCGTTTACGCTGATGGTTATGCCGAACAATCCCAGCATAAACCAACGAATTCCAAGTACGGCTGACTTCACTTGTGCCATTTACGTCAATTACCACCTATAGTTAGACTAACTTGTCCGGCTAATTCAAACACTCGTTTAAATAACGGTTGAATTTTTTACGGAACCGCGACACACTGAGCTCGCACAAGACTCATCTGACCTGTTGCGACAAGAATACCAATGTCCTCTACGCGACGAAGGAGACTATCCATGATTTACCAGAGTACCAGCATCACCGTCGAATATCTGTCCGACGGTATTGCCGAGTTTACCTTTAATGCTGCCGGTTCCGTCAACAAATTCGACCAGCAAACGCTGGCTGACTGTAAAGCGGCATTAGAACTGTTACATGCAGACCAAAATCTGCGCGGGGTCCTGTTTAGTACGGCCAAGGACGCCTTCATTGTAGGTGCGGATATTACCGAGTTCCTGAGCACCTTCCAAAGACCAGAAGCAGAATTAATCCCATGGATTAAGCAAGCGTCTGATATTTTTGATTTAGCCGAAGATTTACCGGTGCCAACCATTGCCGCTATTAAAGGTTTTGCGCTAGGCGGTGGCTGTGAGTGGGCCTTAACTGCGGACTATCGCGTGGCAGATACCACGGCCAAAATTGGTTTGCCAGAAGTTAAACTGGGTCTGATGCCAGGCTTTGGTGGCACAGTGCGCTTACCACGTATTGTGAGCGCCGACACAGCAATGGAGTGGATCACCACCGGCAAAGAACGCGGTGCTGAGCAAGCCTTAAAAGAAGGTGCTATCGATGCAGTGGTGGCGCCAGAAAAATTAAAAGCTGCCGCTATCGCGATGTTAAAAGACGCCATCGCCGGTACTTTTGACTGGCGTAAAAAGCGTCAAGCGAAACTAGAAGCGTTAAAGCTGAATAAAACCGAAGCCATCATGAGCTTCAATACTGCCAAAGGTATGGTGTTTGCCAATGCCGGCAAGCATTACCCAGCACCTATGCTGGCCGTTGAAACCATTGAAAAAGCCGCACGTTTAGACCGCGCAGGTGCTATCGCGCTGGAAAACGCAGGTTTTGCCAAACTGGCCAAAACGGATGCCGCCACGGCCCAAATTGGCTTGTTCTTAAATGACCAGCTGATCAAAGGCAAAGCGAAGCAAGCCGGTAAAGCTGCGAAAAAAGCCATCAACAAAGCCGCAGTGCTGGGCGCCGGTATTATGGGCGGCGGTATTGCGTACCAATCGGCGCTCAAAGGCGTGCCGGTTGTGATGAAAGACATCAACGATAAAGCACTTGAACTGGGTATGGGCGAAGCCATGAAACTGCTCGGCAAGCAAGTTGAACGCAAGCGTCTTGATGCCGTCGGCATGGCAAAAGTCATTGCCGCCATCACTCCGACCCTAAACAACGACACGGTCAAAGGTGTTGATATTGTGGTCGAAGCTGTGGTGGAAAATCCAAAAGTCAAAGGCGCCGTGTTAAAAGAAATTGAGACCGTGGTGGGCCCAGACGCCATAATCACCTCCAATACCTCGACGATTTCGATCAACAGCTTGGCGGAAAACCTCACGGATCCGAGCCGGTTCTGCGGTATGCACTTTTTTAACCCAGTGCATCAAATGCCACTGGTGGAAATTATTCGCGGTAAAGATACCTCGGATGAAACCATCGCGGCCGTGGTGGCTTACGCCGCTCGTATGGGCAAGTCTCCTATCGTAGTGAATGACTGCCCAGGCTTCTATGTCAACCGCGTGTTGTTCCCGTACTTTGCTGGTTTTAGCAAATTAGTACTCGACGGCGCCAATGTTGCGGCCATCGATAAAGTGATGGAAAAACAATTTGGCTGGCCGATGGGCCCTGCTTACTTGTTGGATGTAGTCGGGCTAGATACCGCCCATCACTGTACCGACGTCATGGCGGCAGGCTTCCCAACGCGGATGGCAAAATTGGACAACGACCCTGTCAGCGCTATGTTCCACGCCAATCGCTACGGTCAGAAAAACGGTGTTGGTTTCTATGCATATAGCAAAGATGCCAAGGGTAAACCGAAAAAAGACCTCGACCCAGCGGCAGCAGAGGTGCTGGCCAGTGTTGCGAAACCAGCACAAGACTTCAGTGCCGAACAAATCATTGCCCGTTGTATGGTGCCCATGATTAACGAAGCGATCCGCTGTTTGGAAGAAGGTATTGTTGCCAGCGCCGCTGAAGCTGATATGGGCCTGATTTATGGCTTAGGCTTCCCTCCGTTCCGCGGAGGTCCACTGCGTTACGTAGATAGCATGGGCTTGGCTAACTTTGTAGCCTTGGCTGATCAATATGCCCACTTAGGTGAAATTTACCAAGTGACCGACAAGACTCGCGCTATGGCCGCTGCTGGCCAGGTGTTCTACCCGGTTTAATGACGGAGAATGAAGATGAAACAAGCTGTTATTGTTGATTGCATCCGCACCCCAATGGGGCGCTCCAAAGCAGGTATTTTCCGAAATATCCGTGCTGAAGAGTTATCAGCCTACGTCATGAGCGGCATCCTGGCACGTAACCCAGCGTTAAACCCAAGTGACATCGACGATGTGATTTGGGGCTGTGTACAGCAAACGCTGGAACAAGGCTTCAACGTGGCGCGTAACGCCGCGCTGTTGGCGGGGATCCCGCACTCAGTTCCGGCCGTCACAGTGAACCGTTTATGTGGCTCGTCCATGCAGGCACTGCATGACGCTGTCCGCGCGATTCAAACCGGCATGGGTGATGTTTACCTGATTGGTGGTGTCGAGCACATGGGTCACGTCCCGATGACGCACGGTGTCGATTTCCATCCAGGTTTGGGCAAATCGGTGGCCAAAGCTGCCGGCATGATGGGCTTGACCGCGGAATTACTGGGCAAACTGCACGGTATTAGCCGTCAGCAACAAGATGAATTTGGCGCCCGTTCACATCGCCTCGCCCATGAAGCGACGGTCCAAGGTCGGTTTAAAACCGAAATTCTGCCCGTGCAAGGGCACGATGCCGACGGCGTTTTAAAAGTATTTGATACCGATGAAGTCATTCGTCCGGAAACCACCGTCGAATCACTGGCGGCACTGCGCCCTGTGTTTGATCCTGCCAATGGTACTGTGACAGCCGGGACCTCATCCGCCTTGTCGGATGGCGCTTCAGCGATGCTCGTAATGAGCGAAGACAAAGCCAAAGCGCTCGGGTTGAAAATCCGTGCCAAGGTCATTGGTATGGGGGTCGCAGGTTGTGATCCATCGATCATGGGTTATGGCCCAGTCCCTGCATCACAAAAAGCGTTAAAAGCGGCAGGTTTAACCATCGCGGATATCGACTATGCCGAGCTCAATGAAGCTTTCGCCGCTCAAGCCTTACCGGTGATGAAAGACTTAGGCTTGCTTGAAGTTGCCGACCAAAAGGTGAACTTAAACGGTGGAGCTATCGCACTAGGTCATCCACTGGGCTGTTCTGGCTCGCGTATTTCCACCACGCTCATCAATGTGATGGAGCACAAAGGCGGTAAATACGGTTTAGCCACCATGTGTATTGGTCTCGGCCAAGGTATTGCCACTGTGTTTGAGCGCGTAGACGTCTAAAGTAGACGCCTAAACCTTTGCCATAGGTGACCAAGCTTCAGCGCAAGCGTCGCTAACCATCACATCAAATGACCAAGCCATGGCTTGGTCATTTTTTTGCGGATTGGTCGGCAAACACCAATGCGCATTGGCATCAACGGCCTCATGCGCATTAGCACTTTGTCGAAACACGTATCGCCTAGGCGCAAAGACTTCGCTAAACTAATGCCCTATTGTTCGCTTAGCATCATCGATGCTGGACTACCTTGGAGTTAATTTTATGTCGGGATCCAGCCGCACATCCGCTTCATCATCAGTGTCGCCCACCACGGACATGCCACAGGCGAACGCCACTTTAGATACACTCGGCCTACGCTGCCCCGAACCTGTGATGTTAACCCGGTTACAACTGCGGAAAATGGCTGTGGGAGAACAGCTACTGATTATCGCAGATGACCCAGCCACCACACGCGATATTCCCGCGTTTTGCCGCTTTATGGAGCATGAACTGCTGCAGCAACAAAGCACAGCATTGCCATTTTGGTATCTCATCCGCAAAAGTCATGCTTAACACCAACTTAACACTAAGGCGTGTTGGAGTAGCCTCTGCGCACGACCAAGGCGACAGCCGTGCGGCTGCAACGATTCCCCCCAAACATCACAGCACCTAAAACCGAACCTAAAATCGCACAAAATATCAACAAAACGTAAATTTTTGCCGCCAATTAACGCAAAATATGTTTGTTTTTCTGCATAGCTTTCTACAAAGCAGCGCTTTTCTATGAATAACGAAAGGAATTGTATGAAGTATCTAGCTATCGCGTTATTGGCCGCCACTAGCGTCTCTGCACAGGCACAAACGTTTGACACAACAAACTTAAGCGCTTTCATTAATCTGGGCAGTACGACGCAAGAAGCTAAAAACTTCACCAATGCGAAAGATTCAACAACTTCTATTGATTTTGGTTTGCAATACCAATTTGATAGCCATTGGTCTATGGGCGTTAGCTATGCCGATTTTGGTGAGGTCACACTCGAAAAAGTTAAAAATCAGCAAATCAGTGTACAAAATATACGGTTAGCCCGCGACCTATCCATTAACAGCAAACTGAATTCTTTTAATGTTTTTGGTCAACTCCAAACTGATGCAGAAGTTGGCTATCTCACGTTTGGTATGCGCTTGGGTTTAAGTCGGTGGTCACATGATTTACCGCAGATCTATACCATAACATCAGCACCAGCCGCGGCACGTGACATTATTGGACAAACGTTCACGGAAAGTAGTAACGCTACGGGTATTGATATTTATGGTGGATTATTTGCCGAGTATTTGATGAGCGAAACCATCACATTGGGCTTGTATGTGACCAATTTACGATTTGACTCTACAATGGAATGGGCTGTTCAAAGCCAAAAAGAGCAAGAATTCAATGCATTAACTTACTCTATTGGCTTGAAGTATAACTTCTAAGCTGCCACAACATCGAAATGCTGCACTTCCTCATTCAGGTTGCAGCCTTACAAAACCCAGCCATAGCGCTGGGTTTTTTATATACCATACCAGCAGTTATCCCGCCTACAAGTCCCCACACCATCAAACAGCCGTGGTAAAAGCTATCTTTGTTATGCGATTTAGTTATAAAAAGACAAATGACAGCGCTTGTCATTTTAGAAAAATCCATTATGATGCACACATCATCTAGACGTCTAGATGACAACCCCATGCTCACCGGTCAGCCGGAAGCCTGTAGTCAATCATGAGGATTCCGACATGGACAAATTCATCTCTGCCACGCAGGCAACCACCACCGCGAGTGCTTGCGCCCCCACACAAAGCAACTTGATGTGTTGCCATCGCATATTCTGTCATCGCTTATTCTGTCATCGAATGTGCTGCTGCGCCTAATCGCGCTGCGCACCTGAGCTCAATGTGGCGAACACCACCAACAGATGACGCCACCTTAAAAGCGCCATCTAGGTGAACGACACAGCCTGAGCAACCAATGTTATTGCAGACTTTACTGCCTGCGAACACCAACGCCGAACCTGCGCGTGCAGAATCCGTTGCGGCCGTGTGTCGCATGAGCTAGCCAAGCGGCGCTGTCAATCTCGACGCAGTATGTCTCAGATGAACAACCGATGACACCCCATGGTGCCTGACACATTGACGACCGACGGACGCAACGACCTTGTCTTGCACTTTTCATCGCATCGGTCGCAACACAGCAACAAACACATACTCGAGCGTCATCGGATAAACGCGATATCAGCCGAGTAAAATAAAGAGGTTTATCATGCAGTTAACCAACAGAGTTGCCAGTGCGATTGCGCTGGCATTATTAAGCACAGACCTACAAGCGCAGCAAAGCCATGCAAACGCTTCCTCCGCGTCGATCGAACGTATTCAGGTCACAGGAAGCTACATCAAGCGTAGCCAGCAAGAAGACGCCACACCACTGCTGCAAGTCGATGCGCTAAGCATTGCAGCCTCAGGTAAAACAACCCTTACCGATGTACTGCGCGATCTCACCATCAACAGCGGTAATAGTTTTGATGAACAGTTTACCGGCAGTTTTTCTGCGGGGTCTGCGTCGATCGGCCTGCGTGGGTTAAGTCCGAAAAACACTTTAATATTGGTGAACGGGCAACGTCTTGCCAACTATGGCTTTGCCTTAAACACCCAAGATACCTTTGTCGATCTCAATGCGTTGCCGTTAAGCGCGGTGAAACGGATTGAAGTGCTAAAAGATGGCGCCTCGGCGGTGTATGGCTCCGACGCCATTGCCGGTGTGGTTAATATTTTGCTCAATGATGATGTGGACAGCAGCACCCTGACGGTAGGCCATGGCGGCGCTACCCAAGGAGGCTTAACACAATACAGTCTAGGGTTCAGCAGCGGTGTGGGTCAGTTAGCACAAGATGGCTATAATCTGAGCCTAAGTGCCGACTGGTTGACTCGCGAGCGTTTGGATGCCTCCGATCGTGATCTATTGGCCGCTGGCGATTTTCGCCATTTACCTGGCGGTAAGTTAGCGGGCTGGAGCACACAAGGCGCCAATCGGCTCGATCAACCGACCCAGCCCAAGCCACTGGCCAACTGCCCACAAGGCAGTTCACTGCGGCCATGGCAGGATTTCACCCCTGGCCGCGCCGGACAAGTCTGTGCCTTTAACGCCCAAGCCTACAATACGCTGCAACCCGAAGTCACTCGCCGGCAATGGTCCTTATTGGGCACTGTGGCGCTTAACGAGCAATGGCAAGCCAGTGTCGAGTGGCTTTTTAGTAACAACGATTCCGCCATGCAATTTGGCGCACCATTAACCGTCGGTGCAGGGCTGAGAGCTTATCAACCCAGCAACGGCACCTTAGTGGATATTCCCGTGCAATTACCTGTCGGACACCCTGATAACCCGACACAAAGACCGCTGGCGTTTGAATACACGATGTTTGATGTCGGGCCTCGCTATAAAGCCAACAGTCAGCAATTTAGCCGCTGGTTAGGTCGCGTGCAGTATCAAGGCGACGTGTGGCAATCACAGCTGCAATTACTAGAATCCTTTAGCCATCAGCGGGAATATGTGGCGAATTTCGTCAATCGCTTCGCCTTTACTGACGCTTTACAAAGCGGCAGTTATCGCTTTGATGGCCGACAAAACAATGCCGATGTTATCCAAGCGCTGCGGTTAAGTACGCGGCGGCCAGGTGAGTACAACATCCGCTCGCTCAACGGCAGTGTGAGTCGGGATCTTTATCATGGCGACTATGGGAGTTATGGCGTTGCCGCTGGGGTGGATCTGCGCCAAGAGCAGATGGATGCCGGAACTTCACCGCAAGTGCTATCAGGCACTGAGTTACGTCCAGCGATTAACTTAGTCAAAGGCGAACGTCAACTCAGCGCCGGCTTTGTCGAGTTTAGTTTGCCGCTTTATCAGGATTTAACCACCAGCCTGGCTGGCCGTCTTGACCACTACGATGATTTTGGCAGTGCATTTTCACCTAAAATCGCCAGTCACTATGTGTTAGCGGACGACTGGTTGCTGCGCGCCTCGTGGTCAAAAGGGTTCCGGGCCCCTTCGCTGCCAGAAATCGCCAACAGCACCACCATCAGTTATGGCACAGTGGTCGATAAATTCGATCCACAAGAGCCTGGGGCTCGTCGCGGGTACACCCAGCTGCGCGGTGGTAATACACAGCTACAGCCAGAAACCTCGGTGAATCAAAATGCCGGTATCGTCTGGTCATTTAGTCGTGACGGTTCGATTGGCTTGGATTGGTATCATATCCGCCAGCACAATGTGATCAGCGGCGATAGCGCGCAGTATGTGGTCGATAACCCACAGCTGTTTGCCGATCGCATTGTGCGCGATGCGCAAGGTCGACTGCAATTGCTGAAAAACCAATACACCAATCAAGGACAACGCACCACGCAAGGTGTCGATTTGGATAGCAGTTATCAGTGGCAGCTGGGTAGTGGTCAGCGCTTACAATGGCAAGGTGTTTGGTCGTATCTCATCGACTTTGAACAAGCCTTGATTAGCGGTCAAGCGCCGCAACAAGGGGCTGGTAACAATCTGCTGGGCGCGCTACCACGGCTCAAATCAAGCCAAAGTGTGCGCTGGTTAACAGGTGACTGGCAAACCAGTGTCACGGCGCAATACACCGCAGGGTATCAGCAAAAAGTAGCCACCGCCGCCAGTAATCCGGGCCTTGCCGCTCGAGTTGCTAGCCATGTGGAATGGGATGCACAACTCAGTTACCAAGGATTTGCCGATTGGCAACTACGCTTATCACTGCATAATGTGCTGGACCGTGATCCCCCCTTTGATCCAAGCGCGGGCAGCGATTACACCGATACCTCGCAATACCACTTACGGGGCCGCGAAGTGTTGTTCAGTGCCAGCTACCAGTTTTAGCGGTGAAGCTCGCGGTTAGCTGCCTCGTTTGGCCTACCGACGCGTTGTCGCCGACGGACATGGGCAGCTACCACGCACATGATCACTGTGTATCTGGTAACAGTGCAATGGGTAACAGTGTATTTAGTAACAGTGCATTTGGTAAAAGTGGTGGTACCAGTGCGCACCTGAAGCCGGCCACGGCGCAGCAGCTCGCTGGCAACTGCACATAAAAAAACCCGCGCAGAGTTTCTGACGCGGGTTTTTTCTATCGTTTTACATGTGCCAAGCACTTATCAGCAAGGCACAGCTTCACAACAGGCTTATTGCAGAACCGAAATATCAGCCACCGCCAAGAACAAGGCGCGCAACTGCGCCAACAGCGCTTGCCGATTGGCACGTACCGCCGCATCTTCAGCATTCACCATCACGGCATCGAAGAACTGGTCTACCACATCGCGCAGTGACGCTAATTGCGTTAATTGCGCGCTGTAGTCACTCAGCGTGGCCTGCGCTTGCTGCGCCGCCACAATCGCCTGGTACAACGCCTGCTCTGCTGGTTCACTCAGCAGTGCCGTATTGACTGTGGTTGGTACGGGGTCTGTGACTTTCGCCAAAATGTTGGCAACTCGCTTATTCGCCGCCGCTAATGCTAACGCAGCATCCAGCTGGCGGAAAGCCGCCACCGCTTTAACGCGACGGTCAAAATCCGCCGGGTTGGTCGGACGGCGAGCCAATACCGCTTGGATCACATCGACGCCAAAACCTTCGGCCTCATACCAAGCACGGAAACGCCCCAGCATAAATTCCACCACATCATCGGCAACAGCGGCGTGGCTGAGTTTATCGCCAAAAGTGGCCACGGACGCGGCAATAATATCGAGTAAATCCAGCGGTAACTGTTTTTCCACCATAATCCGCAGCGCACCAATAGCGGCACGGCGCAAGGCAAAGGGATCTTTATCGCCTTTGGGCGCTTGGCCAATCCCAAAAATACCGACCAGCGAATCCAGTTTATCGGCGATCGCCACGGCACAGCTTACTAACTGGCTTGGCAACGCATCCCCGGCAAAGCGCGGCATGTATTGCTCGTTTAACGCCAGCGCGACCAATTCAGGCTCGCCGTCTAAACGGGCATAATGCATCCCCATAATGCCTTGCGTTTCTGGGAATTCGCCTACCATATTGGTCATCAGGTCGGTTTTTGATAGCAACCCAGCGCGCTGCGCCGCAGCGACGTCAGCACCGATTTTTTCGGCAATCACACCCGCCAATTGGCTGATCCGCTCTGATTTTTCCCGTAGTGTCCCCAACTTTTGTTGGAACAACACAGTACCAAGGCTATCGAGGCGGTCGGCCAACTTGGTTTTGCGATCGACACCAAAGAAGAACTGCGCATCACTCAAACGTGGCCGCACTACCTTCTCGTTCCCCAAAATGATTTGTTGTGGATCTTTGCTGTCAATGTTGGCCACAAAGACGAACTTATTCAGCAAGTTGCCAGCGGCATCCTTCAGCGGGAAATATTTTTGGTTGTCTTTCATGGTAGACATCAGTGGCTCAGGAGGCACGTCCAAGAAACGCGCTTCAAATTGCCCGACCAACACCACCGGCCATTCCACCAATGACGTAACTTCATCCAACAGCGCATCATCCATTTGGGCGATACCTTGGTGCTGGGCGGCAACCTGTTCCACGTGCTGCTTGATATAGGCTTTACGCTTTTGATAATCCGCCACCACAAACGCCTGCTCTAACGTCGGCAAATACGCATCGGCATTGGCAATTTCAACCAAGGCTGGCGCATGGAAACGGTGACCATGCGTCACACGACCGGTGGTTTTGCCCAGCACGGTGGCCGGCACAACGTCATTGCCATACAGCATGATAATGGTTTTGACTGGGCGGATAAATTCGGCGTCGTTGGCGCCCCAGCGCATAGGCTTGGCGATCGGCAACTTAGCCAGAGCTGTCGTGAGCACCGCTTCCAACAGACTGACCGTGCTGGCACCTGTCACTTTGGCTTTATGAATTAACCAAGCACCTTTGTCTGTTTCTAACCGTTCGGCTTGTTCCACCGAAATGCCATTGGCGGCAGCCCAGGCTTGAGCGGCTTTGGTTGGCACACCTTGGGCATCAAATGCCCCGCTAATAGCAGGGCCGCGTTTTTCAACCACTTTATCGGTTTGTTGCGCCGCCAATTGGTTGATGCGCACCGCCAGTCGACGTGGCGCCGCATACCAGTGGCTGCTAGCAAAGCTCAGATCTAACTTGCTCAGTTCATCGGTGATGTTTTGCAGCAGCGCTGTAGCTAATGTCTGCAACGACTTGGGTGGCAACTCTTCCGTGCCAATTTCAATGAATAAATCCTGCACCATTATTTGCTCTCCTGCACTTGGCTACGACACAGTGGGAAGCCAAGTTTTTCACGTGCGGCGTAATAGGCTTCCGCGCATGCCTTAGCGAGGGTCCGAACCCGCAAAATATAACGTTGCCGCTCGGTCACCGAAATCGCGTGTCGTGCATCTAATAAGTTAAAGGCGTGCGACGCTTTCATCACCTTTTCATAGGCAGGCAATGGCAAACCGGCTTCAATCAACCGCTGACTTTCTGCTTCACATTGGTCAAATGCGGCAAATAAAGCCGGTACATCGGCGTATTCAAAGTTATAGGTCGACTGTTCGACTTCATTTTGGTGAAAGACATCACCATAGGTGACGCGGCCCAAAGGCCCATCGGTCCATACCAAGTCAAAAATGCTATCCACACCTTGGATATACATCGCCAAACGCTCTAAACCATAGGTAATTTCGCCAGAAACCGGACGACACTCCAAGCCACCGACTTGTTGGAAATAAGTAAACTGCGTCACTTCCATGCCGTTTAACCACACTTCCCAACCCAATCCCCACGCCCCTAAGGTTGGCGATTCCCAGTTGTCTTCTACAAAGCGAATATCGTGCACCAAGGTATCCAAGCCGAGTTCGGCCAAAGAGCCCAAATACAGTTCCTGAATATTGTCAGGCGATGGTTTCAGGATCACCTGAAACTGATAGTAATGCTGCAAGCGATTGGGGTTTTCCCCATAACGACCATCGGTCGGACGACGACATGGCTGCACATAAGCCACGTTATGCGGCTCAGGACCGAGTGAACGCAAAAATGTCATCGGGTGGAACGTACCAGCTCCGACTTCCATATCCAACGGCTGCACAATCACACAGCCCTGCCGAGCCCAGTAATCCTGTAACGCCAGGATTAACCCTTGAAAGGTTTTAATATCGTATTTGTGCATGAATGCGCACCTGTTTAGCTGATTTAGCAATGAAAGACCGGAAAGTATACCCATTTGTCGATCTATTCTGTAGCCGGTTTGACCGCTTTTTCATAGGCTTTTTTCTCACCATGCCAAGCAACAACTACGCAGCACTGGCGGTTGGATAATCGCGGCATCGTTTTATGGCATTTTTTCTTGTGCTGCTACAAGCCAAGCCATTAGCTGCCAACGATGTCCCGCCGCTGCCCTGTGGTTGGTCACGGGCGGATCTGGCGGATGCTCTGGCGATGGTTAGGACACGGCTCAGGGCGTTGCTTAGAACATTGCCCAGAACGTTGCTTAGAACGTTGCTTAGAGCGTTGTCAACGCCGCGACCAAGCCATACCTAGTCACCATCGTCGTTTATACCACTAAGTGATTGTTTCTAATTTAGTTAGATCCAAATCTCAGGCATTTCTAATTTTTGTGTATTTAATATACTAACAAATCCACCATCAAGTATATTGTATACAATTTTACAAATTCGTATGATAAAACCGCTCCGGGAGCTAGCGGTCGAGGAGTATGTAGTGACACATATCAATAATAATTAGGATGAACCATGAAGCACACATCTCGACCCACCCAACGGACAACCCGTACTTTTATGCCGCGCGCTGGTTTGAACCACGTTTTAACGACTACTGATTTAACGAATACCGAGTTCACTAAAACCATGCTCGCAAAAACCACCACTGCGTCCATCATCGCGGCAAGTTTGCTCTCTGCGATGGCCTTCAGTAGCACGGTCACTGCGCATGAAACCAGTGCTTCGTTAGGCGTGGCAGGCTCAGTGCCAGCCCCCGTTGAGCCATTACCTGCGCATTTAATGCATCGTCAAACGACGCCAAGCGCCAACAGCACATCAGCGCTACATCATCGACACCACCAGCCACAACAAGCCCCACAACCGGCGACTGTTCATCCACAGAATTCTGCCGATTGGTATCAACAACACACGATACAGCAACAACTGAAAACCCAATCGAACCGGCAAATACCAACATTACTGCAAGCACAAAATTCCACGCTGGCAGAATGCAGCAGCACTATGCTGTCGGACTTTGGCCGCAAAACAGGGCAAGCCTTGGTCGATCATATTCTGGCATCGCCCAGTACCTGTATTGATGAGCTATTTAGTGGCTCCGATACCGCCATCCGCGCCTTCGCCAGTAGCAATATGCAAGCCGTTGCCAATGCAACCGCGCAAGCAGCACAGCGCTACGACAGCACTGTCACCAGTATGACGATCGGTAAGCTGTATTACTTCCTGCGCGCAGGCTATTACGTGCAGTATTACAACCCAAGCAAAATTCCGGCCTACGGCAGCGCGGTAAAGCAAAGTGTGCGTGCAGCCTTGGATGCGCTCATCAATAATCCGGCGTTTTACCATAACAGCAGCGGCAACGGTTTGAATATTCAAGACGCCATCACTCTGATAGATTCGGCCGGTGAAAACGCCCGTTATATCCCCATGGTCAAACAATGGCTGCAACGCTGGGATCAAAGTTATGCCAATGATTGGTATATGCGTGCCGCGGTTAATCAGATTTTTACGGTGCTGTTTCGTGGGCATTATGATGATGCTTTTGTCAGCGCAACTCGCAATGATACGGAGTTGATGCGACTGCTCGGCCAATTTAGCCAACAGGATTGGATGCTTGACTCCAACGCTGACTTTTTACAAGAAAATGCCGCGGCGGAATTAGCGCGCTTTTTACAGTATGCCGATGCCCCGATTGCCAGTAGCGTCAAAGCACAAGTACAAGCCATTTTGCAGCGTTATCAAATGCAAGGCCGTGGTGCGGCAGTCTGGTTGAAGGCGGCCAGCGCCGCAGATTACTATGGGTATTGTGCTGAGTTTTCGATTTGCGGCTTCCAGCAACAGCTAGAGCAGCAAGTACTCAGTCAGCAACACAGTTGCAGCAGCACTATGAAATTTCGCAGCCAACAGATGGAGCCTGGCCAGTTTTCTGGCGCATGTCAGCAAGTGAGTGCACAAGAGCAGTATTTCCATCGCATGTTAGCCACCGCCCAGCGCCCTATCGCTGGCGATAAAAACGAAAATTTGGAAATGGTGGTGTTTGATTCAAGTGCCGACTACGGCCAGTACGCCGGTTTATTTTTTGGCATTGATACCAACAACGGTGGCATGTATTTAGAAGGCCAACCGGAGGTGGCCGGTAATCAGGCGCGCTTTATTGCCTATGAAGCCGAGTGGCTGCGGCCTGATTTTTCCATCTGGAATTTAACACACGAAATGGTGCACTACTTGGATGGTCGTTTTAACCTGAAAGGTGGTTTTGGTGATTACAAAGTCGATAGCCATAAGACCGTGTGGTGGGTGGAAGGCTTAGCGGAGTATATTTCCCAGAAAAACCGCAATGATGCAGCCATTGCACTTGCGCGCACCCAACAATTTAGTCTCAGCCAAATCTTTGGCAATACCTACAACAGTGGACAGGATCGAGTTTACCGCTGGGGCTATTTGGCGGTGCGCTTTATGTTTGAGCGCCAGCCTCAAACCGTTGCGCAGTTGTTAAAGCATTTCCGCAGTGGTAACTATGATGCCTATCTAGCCCAGGTCAACGCACTGGGAACCAGCTTGGATGCGGAATTCCGCCAATGGCTATTGTCGGTGCAAAGTGATGATAGCGTGCCAACACCGAATCTACCGAGCGATCCACCGGCAGATGGCCAAGCATTGCAAAATGGCGTAGCGAAAACCAATATCAGTGCCACTCGTGGTCAGTGGCAACATTTTTATATTGATGTTCCTACAGGGCAACAAAAATTGACGGTGCTACAGCAACTGGGCAGCGGTGATGCGGATTTGTACGTGCGTGTCGGGCAGCAACCCACCGCTACCAGCTATTCATGTCGGCCTTATAAATCCGGTAATAATGAGAGCTGCAGCATCGATAATCCAGCCGCTGGGCGCTGGTTCGTCAGTAGTTTTGCCTATAGTAATTTTACGGGCGTCAGCCTAACGGCTAGCTTCAGCCAAGCACCGACGCAGCCAAACGCTTGTGCCAACCAAGCACCAGTTGATTATGTTCAGCTCACGCTAGGTAAAGCTTACTGTGTCATTGCCGGCAACAATGACAGTTATGCCTACTTTTATTTCTACAATGACGTCGCCAATAGCCGCGTACAGCTGCAATTATTTGGCTCTGGTGAAGGCAATGCCGATCTTTATTTCAGTAGCGGCAGCTGGCCAACGGCACAGCAGCATCAACTGAAATCAACCAATGCTGGCCATCAAGAACAAATCAGTACAGGTCCATTGGCGGTTGGTTGGCACTATATAGCAGTGAAAGCATCACCCAATCGCCCTACCACCACGCTGCAGTTGACCGCACAGCCTTGATCGCTGCTTTGATATTCAGGCTGCTGTTTGCGTGATCACTTCGCAGAGATAAAAGCAAAAGGCCAGCAAATGCTGGCCTTTTTCATTTCAACAGGGTTTACCCTTTGCGCTATAACTTTGAGCTAGACATCAAGGTTGGCCACACGCAGCGCGTTTTCTTCGATAAAGGCACGGCGTGGTTCTACTTCATCACCCATCAAGGTATTAAACAGCTGGTCAGCACCAATGGCATCTTCAATAGTGACACGCAACATACGGCGTGTATTTGGATCCATGGTGGTTTCCCAAAGCTGCTCAGGGTTCATTTCACCTAAGCCTTTATAGCGCTGAATATACAGGCCTTTTTTCGACTCGGTGATCAACCATTCTAAAGCTTCAACAAAGCTGCTGACGGCTTTCACTTTTTCACCACGACGCACAAAACCACCCTCTTCGATTAAGTCGCGGATAGCGTCGCCGAGCGCCGCAATACGACCGTAATCGACGCTGGTGATAAAGTCATAGTGCAGCACATACTCGTTGTCGATACCGTGCTGGCGGATGATGATTTTCGGTAACGTTAGATTGCGTTCGCGATCTTCGGTTAAGGCAAAACTATAGGTCGAACCATCGCCTTCTTTATCACGTAAACGCTTCGCCAATAAGTCGAGCCATGCTTGCGTTGCCGCCGCATCTTTGCAAGTGTCGACTGAAATCCCTGGTACATAAATCAATTCATTCAACAGATTCTGTGGGATTTTACGGCTTAATCGCTCAATGGTGGCATTACATTTATGATACTGCTGTACCAAGGCTTCCAACGCCGCGCCACTAATACCTGGGGCATCAGCATTCACATGCAAGCTGGCTTCATCCAGTGCTAAGGTGGTCAGATACTCCGTCATGGCCGCATCGTCTTTAATATACTGTTCTTGCTTGCCTTTTTTCACCTTGTACAGTGGAGGCTGGGCGATATATATATAACCGCGTTCAATCAACTCCGGCGTTTGACGGTAGAAGAAGGTCAACAACAACGTCCGAATGTGTGAACCGTCGACGTCGGCGTCTGTCATTAAAATGATGCTGTGATAGCGGGTCTTATCTGGATTATATTCTTCCCGGCCGATACCACAGCCCAACGCCGTGATTAAGGTACCCACTTCTTGTGATGAAATCATCTTGTCAAAACGGGCTTTCTCAACGTTCAGAATTTTACCTTTCAGCGGCAGAATCGCTTGGTTCTTACGGTTCCGTCCTTGCTTGGCCGAGCCACCCGCAGAATCACCCTCCACCAGGTACAGTTCAGACAAGGCCGGATCTTTTTCTTGGCAATCGGCTAACTTACCCGGTAAACCAGCGATATCCAAAGCGCCTTTACGCCGCGTCATCTCACGTGCTTTACGTGCCGCTTCACGCGCACGGGCCGCATCGACAATTTTAGTAACGATGATTTTGGCATCGTTCGGGCTTTCGAGCAGATATTCGTTCAGCTTTTCATGCATGGTACTTTCAACCGCAGACTTCACCTCACTGGAAACCAGTTTGTCTTTGGTTTGAGAGCTAAATTTTGGATCTGGCACTTTGACACTGATCACCGCAGTCAAGCCTTCCCGCGCATCATCGCCAGTGGCTTGTACTTTCATCTTTTTGGCATAGCCTTCTTGGTCGATGTAAGTATTTAGCACCCGCGTTAACGCCGAGCGGAATCCCGCTAAGTGTGTACCACCATCACGTTGTGGAATATTGTTGGTAAAACAGTAGATATTTTCTTGGAACGAATCGTTCCACTGCATCGCCACTTCCACCGAAATGCCGTCTTCACGCGTACTGGTAAAGTAAAACGCTTTCGGGTGTATAGCAGTTTTAGTCCGGTTTAGATACTGCACAAAGGCTTCAATACCACCTTCATACTTAAAGTGATCGGTTTTATCGCTGCGCTCATCCGTCAGAATGATGCTGACGCCAGAGTTCAAAAACGATAATTCACGCAGTCGCTTGGCTAAAATATCGTAGTGGAAATTGGTATCCGAGAAGATAGTCGGGCTTGGCCAAAAGCGGATCGACGTCCCTGTGGTATCAGTTTCTCCCACCACTTTTAACGGCTCATCAGGTACACCCAACCGATAAATCTGGTTATGTACTTGTTTCTTCCGGCGAATGGTCAATTCCAGTTTGTCGGATAACGCATTGACAACCGACACACCCACGCCGTGTAAACCACCTGATACTTTATAAGAGTTATCATCGAATTTACCGCCCGCGTGCAGCACTGTCATGATGACCTCTGCAGCGGAGACCCCTTCATCATGCATTTCAGTGGGGATACCACGTCCGTTGTCACGCACAGATACCGAGCCATCGCTATGAATGGTGACCCATACATCTGTACAGTGGCCCGCTAGTGCCTCATCGATGGAGTTATCCACGACCTCAAACACCATATGATGTAAGCCTGAGCCATCATCGGTATCACCGATATACATGCCAGGGCGCTTGCGCACAGCGTCTAAGCCTTTGAGTACTTTAATACTCGAGGAGTCGTAATTATGTTCTTCGGCCATTTTATTCCGTCCGTACTATCTGCCCATGTTCCACGTGGAACAATGCCGCCTTTGCCAATGGCAAATGCGGTAAAATGTGTGCCGCATCAATCGCCGTAATAAACATTTGGCATTGATGCTGCTGTAATAAGGTAAACACAAACGCTTTGGCATGGCCGTCTAACTCAGAGGCCATATCATCAATCAACAACAAAGGTTGCTTTTGCCCACTTTGATAAATCAATTGGCTTTGCGCCAGTTTAAGTGCAAACAATAACACCTTTAACTGGCCACGCGATAAAAAATCCTCAACAAAATCATCGGCAATTTTTATGCGCAGATCAGCCTTTTGCGGGCCGGCTTGGGTATAACCTAGCCGCATATCGGCAGCAAATTGCTGTTGCAATGTCGACAATAATTCGTCGGGTTGTTGCTGCCAATGCCATCCTGCCGACAGCGCCAATTCGACCTGCGCCAGCAATGGATGGGCAGCTAACTGTTGTTGCAGCTGCCCCGCCAACGCAGAAACATAACGCTGGCGCATTTGCTGTAACTGGCAGGCCAATTGCACAAATTGCTGATCCCAATAGTGATATTGCTCACCATAAGGCTGTTTGCTTTTTAGTAAGGCATTACGTTGTTTTAATACCTTATTAAACTGCACCCACAGCGGGTAAAACGAAGGTTCCACGTGGAACAATCCCAAATCAAAAAATTGTCGCCGCTCTTTAGCCCCGCCAAAAAACAAACGAAAACTTTCTGGCGTAATCAACTGCACGGGTAATAATGCGGCAATATCCGCAACCCGCGGCACAGCTTCACCATTTAACCGCAGTTGCCACTCGCCCACCCGATCACGTTGCATGCCGACGCCCAACAACTGCCCCGCCCACGCCACTTTGCCGTGGACTACAAGCTTGGCCTGCTCATGTTGAATCAGTTTGGCCGGTTTGGTACTGCGAAACGAGCGACCATGCGCTAACAGATAAATGGCTTCCAAGATGCTGGTTTTGCCACTACCGTTTTCACCACAAATAATATTAGTGTCGGACGCCCACTCAAAACGCGCATTGGCAATATTGCGAAAATGAGTGAGCTGCAGCGAGTGAAGCGCCATCGATAAAACTACAGACGCATTGGCATCACAACGTACAATGCCCCTTGGTTACCAACCCCTTCAACTAAACAACTGGCGTTGGCATCACTCAAGTGCATCACAATCAGATCTGTGGCTAAGGTATTTAATACATCTAAAACGTAACCGACATTAAAACCAATTTCGAGCAAATCACCTTGATACTCGATCTCAATGACTTCTTCGGCCTGTTCGTGCTCTGGGTTATTCGCCACAATTTGTAATTCACCGTTTTGCAGGGTAAAACGCACGCCACGGTATTTTTCATTGGATAAAATCGAAGCACGCACACAAGCATCTTTTAACACACTGCGATGCGCGGTTAACTGCCGTGTACTATTTCGTGGTAACACCCGACGATAATCAGGGAAACGACCATCGATCAGTTTGCTGCTAAAACTAAAAGCACTGTCCAATAAACGTATATGATTTTGGCCAATACTCAGGCGAATCAGCTGATCGTCACTGCTAAGCAATCGCATCACTTCCAGCACACCTTTACGCGGGATAATGACCTGCTTTTGTTGTCCTGCCGTGACGGCCAGTTCGAGTGAGCTTAACGCCAAGCGGTGACCATCGGTGGCCACAGTGCGCAAGGTGCCGTTATCCACTTCAAATAACAAACCATTGAGGTAATAACGCACGTCCTGGTTTGCCATGGAAAAGGCGGTATCATCCAACAGTTTACGCAACTGGGCGCGGGTTAACTCAAACTCGATGTCGCCTTGCCAAGCTTCTAAATTGGGATAATCAGCCGCATTTAAGGTGGATAACGTAAATTTACTTTTACCAGTGCTCACCACACAGCTATCACCTTGCAAACTTAATTGCAGCAGGCTGCCTTCGGGTAACGAACGGCAAATATCCAGCAGTTTCTTCGCAGGAATAGTGACACGTCCAGGTTGTTGCACTTGTGACAGTGGAACCGCGGCTACCAATTCAATTTCTAAATCCGTACCGGTTAACGCTAAACGGTCCGCACTAACATCCAACAACACATTGGATAAAATCGGCAGTGTATGACGGCGCTCAATAGCACCTGACACCATCTGTAACGGTTTCAATAAAGAGTCACGGTCAATCAAAAATTGCATAACAATCCCTACTAAGACGATAAGGTGCGGATTAAATTCTGGAAATCTTCTTTGATTTCATGCGTTTCTTCTTTGAGAGACTCAATTTTTCGGCACGCATGTAACACCGTAGTGTGATCGCGACCACCAAAGGCATCGCCAATTTCTGGCAGACTATGGTTGGTTAATTCTTTGGCTAACGCCATCGCCATTTGCCGTGGGCGTGCCACAGAGCGGCTACGCCGTTTAGACAGCAAATCCGCCACGCGAATTTTGTAATACTCAGCAACGGTCTTTTGAATATTTTCAATGGTGACCAATTTATCCTGCAGCGCTAACAAATCCCGCAAGGATTCACGGACAAAGTCGATGGTAATGGGCCGACCGGTAAAGTTGGCATTGGCGGTAATACGGTTTAACGCCCCTTCCAATTCCCGAACATTGGAACGAAGACGTTTTGCGACAAAAAATGCCACTTCTTCCGGTAACCGAATATTATTTTCTTGCGCCTTGCGCATTAAAATTGCCACCCGCGTTTCTAGCTCCGGCGGCTCAATCGCAATGGTTAACCCCCAACCAAAACGGCTTTTTAAGCGCTCTTCCACCCCATCAATTTCTTTTGGATAGCGGTCACTGGTTAAGATAATTTGTTGATTACCCTCGAGCAGCGCATTAAAGGTATGGAAGAACTCTTCTTGCGAACGATCTTTTTTGGCAAAAAATTGAATATCGTCAATCAGCAAGGCATCCACCGAACGGTAGTAACGCTTAAATTCTTCAATCGCATTATTTTGCAGCGCTTTCACCATGTCTTGGACAAAGCGCTCAGAATGCATATAAATCACTTTGGCGTCAGGTTTCTTGGCCAGAATACCATTGCCCACCGCATGCAATAAGTGGGTCTTACCTAAACCTGTACCACCATAAATAAATAATGGGTTATAGGCCGTGCCTGGATTATCCGCGACTTGTGACGCGGCAGCACGTGCTAATTGGTTCGACTTACCTTCAACGAAATTATCAAAGGTGTAATTGGTACGCACATTGCTGCGGACAATAGTTTTTGGCGCAGGCTCTACCGCTTCAGGCATCACAGCTGCAGGCGCCGCTTGGCTACGCACGGGCGCGCTCTGATGGCTTGGCATACTGCTTGGCTGCGGAGCTTGCGGTTTGGTCGCTTTTTGGCTACTACCGACTTCAAAACGTAAACGTGGTGCATGATCACCACAATAGCCATGGATCAACTCATTGATCCGACTGAGATATTTATCGCGAACCCAATCAAGCACAAAACGATTAGGTGCATAAAGCGTTAAAGCATCGTGCGAGCTGTCAGCTTGAAGTGGGCGGATCCACATACTAAATTGTTGTGCTGGCAGTTCCGACTGCAAGGCTTCAAGGCAATTTTGCCATACCGACTGGTACACAGGATCTCCATAAAGCTGCCATGTCCAACGGATCTGGCCGGCTCAGATAAATGCAGGATCAGCATTATGCCGCCATCTTATCCACAACTGCAATATTGACTTTTGGAAAAACAAACCTATTTGACGAAAATTATGTTAAGCGCATGATTTTTATATCATTTAGCAATTCGGTCTCGGCAAAAATTTCTTATAAAAGATCGCTTGACAGCCGTTAAACTTGCGTATGCAATCCTACGTCATACACAATTTATCCCAAATGATCGCTTTTCCCTGTGGACAACTTGATCGAGCACCGATGAGATCTGGCTCTCGTCGATTCTTTCGCCAAGGATCGCATTGACAACGGCCGTCTTTATCCTTAAAATTCGCGCTCTTTTTTAAATCGCTGCGTTTTGGTATTTACTAAAACACAGATCCACTTAGTAAAACTCGACCGGACGGACGACATCATGAAAAGAACGTTTCAACCTAGCGTTTTAAAACAAAAACGCAACCACGGTTTCCGCGCTCGCATGGCCACTAAAAATGGTCGTGCAGTATTAGCACGTCGTCGTGCTAAAGGCCGTAAGCGCTTAACAGCTTAATCGCTAAGCGCTGCGTGCTCAGCTATACCTTCAGCAGGGAGTTACGTCTGTTAACTCCCCGCCAATTCGATAACGTCTTCCAGCAGCCCTTTCGGGTTTCCTCCCCGCTATTTACCATCCTGTGTAAAGCCAATAATCTGCCAACTCCACGTATAGGTCTGACGATCGCTAAAAAACGTGTTAAATTAGCCACGCAACGTAACCGTATCAAACGGTGCGCTCGGGATAGCTTTCGGCTACACCAGCACAAATTGCCGCCAGTTGATCTGGTGTTAATGGTTAAAGGTGATATCAGTAATACTGAGAACGCAGAATTGCATTCACAACTGGAGCGGTTATGGCGCAAGATTGCCCGCCAGTATCAGGCTATGCAAACCGAGGCTTAATTAAAGTCGTTCGGATCTATCAACGTTGCATGAGTCCGTTATTGGGCCAAAATTGCCGCTTTTATCCAACCTGTTCTCATTACAGCATTGAAGCACTTGAACGATTTGGTGCGGTAAAAGGCAGTTGGTTAACCATAAAACGTTTATTAAAATGTCATCCTCTGCACCCTGGCGGTGTAGATCCTGTTCCTGAAAAGCCAAAGAGATAAGTGCCCCCATGGAATCGCAACGCAGTTTTTTAGTTCTTGGCCTCGCAATGGTCAGCTTCCTACTGTGGACAGAATGGCAAAATGACTATGGTCCAAAGCCAGTCGTCCCTGCCACCACTGTATCGCAGAACGCGACAACACCCACTGGCAATACCACCGATGTGGTACCCGATCAGCTTAATAGCGCGATCACGCCTAGCAGCTCCGCTGCACCGGTGGTCAATAATGCTAAAACCATCAATGTCAGCACTGATACGCTGAACGTGACGATCAATACCCAAGGCGGTGATATTGTTGGTTTATCACTGCCGAAATTTTCCGTCAGCCTAGAAGATAAAAACCCCTACCAAATGATGCGTCAAATCAATGGCTTTGATTATGTCGCACAAAGTGGTTTGATTGGCGACGGCCCGGATGACAAGAAAAATCCACAGCGCCCCGTCTATCAAGTCAAACAAGATAGCTTCACCTTAGCCGCAGGTCAGACCGAATTGGTTGTGCCATTAACGGTTGAACACAACGGCTTAATGATTGAAAAACGCTATATCTTTACCGCAGGCAAATATGATGTCCGGGTAGAATATTTCGTTCAAAATAACAGCAATGGCAGCAAGGTATTACAACCTTATTACCATTTACGGCAAACCATTGATGATGGTAAAGGCACCAATATGATGATGCCGGTGTATCGCGGTGGAGCCTACTCAACAGCTGAACAGCGGTATGAGAAGTTTGAATTCGCCGATATGCAAGAAGCCAACTTGAATCAAACCACCACTGGTGGTTGGGTCAGTATGTTGGAACACTACTTTGTCTCTGCGTGGGTACCACCAACCGATAGCACCAATCAGCTGTACAGTACGGTAAGCGGCAATTTGGGTGTGATTGGTGTACAAACGCCACAATTTAGCGTCAGCGCGGGCGAAAGCAAAACTGTCACCGCCACTTTCTATGCCGGTCCTAAGGATCAAGATCAGTTGAAACAAATCGCCCGCGGTTTGGATCTCACCGTTGACTACGGCATGTTATGGTTTATCTCTCAACCGCTGTTTTGGTTACTGCAACACATCCAGCTTATTGTTGGTAACTGGGGTGTTTCCATCATTTTAATTACATTGCTGATTAAACTTGCGCTGTTCTACCCAACCAAGTTGCAGTATGAATCCATGGCCAAGATGCGTAATTTGAAGCCAAAATTGGATGAGCTGAACGAACGTTACAAAGGCGATCGGCAAAAAGTTGGTATGGCTACCATGGAGCTGTATCGCAAAGAAAAAGTGAATCCGATGGGCGGCTGCTTGCCGATGTTGATCCAGTTACCTATTTTCTTAGCGCTGTATTGGGTATTCGTCGAAAGCGTGGAACTGCGTCAAGCCCCGTTCTTCCTCTGGATCCATGACTTATCAGCTCAAGATCCATACTACGTACTGCCAGTGCTGTACGGGATCAGCATGTACATCATGCAGAAGTTAACGCCGATGACTGTGACAGATCCAATGCAGCAAAAAATTATGCTGTGGATGCCGGTTCTGTTCTCGGTCTTCTTCTTGTGGTTCCCAAGCGGACTGGTATTGTACTGGGTGGTCAGTAACCTGATTTCGTTGGCACAAATGCTTTATATCTACCGCGGTATGGAGAAAAAAGGCTTACATACACGTAACGCCTAAGCTGCCATCGTATATGCACGCTGTCATAGCCCCTGCAATTAAAAGCCCATGCGTCGTCATGGGCTTTTTTATTACCTCGAGCCACGCCCCTGGCAGTAAAAACGGTCACAAAACATGCTGGCGTAGGAAAAATAAGAATAAGTCGGCATAGCTAGATATAATGCATTAGCAATGTCACCAGTATTCAGGTTACAGATTTACAATCACTGTTTAGCGAAAAAGCTTAGGCTTGTGGTCCAACTGTTACTATGACACAAACATCAATCGCGATTGATACAACTATCATTGTTCACGGTCATCACCGTTCTTGTCAGAGGTTGAGATGTATTCAACAGATACCATAGCTGCGGTCGCCACCGCTCCAGGTCGAGCCGGTGTGGGCATTATTCGTATCTCAGGCCCAGCCGTGGCCGCAGTGGCACAACATATTTTGGGTAAAGTACCCAAACCTCGGTATGCCGAGTACCGCCCCTTTTATGGCAAGCTCAGTGCCGATGCCCAGGATGCCGTGGTCTTGGATCAAGGCATTGCCCTGTATTTCCCAGGGCCAAATTCCTTTACCGGTGAGGACGTCTTAGAGCTGCAGGGCCATGGCGGCCCAGTGCTATTGGATATGCTGTTACGGCATATTTTATCCTTTCCCGGTTTGCGCTTGGCACGCCCTGGTGAGTTCAGTGAACGGGCATTTTTAAATGACAAACTCGATCTGACCCAAGCCGAAGCCATTGCCGATTTGATCGATGCCAGCAGCGAACAAGCCGCACGCAGCGCTATGCAATCGCTGCAGGGGGAATTTTCCAAACAAATCCATGCCTTGGTGGAAAAAGTCATTTATCTACGCATGTATGTGGAAGCCGCGATTGATTTTCCCGACGAGGAAATCGACTTTTTATCCGATGGTAAAGTGGCGGCGGATTTGGCGGTCATCACTGCTGATTTGGCGCGCATTCGCCATCAAGCCACCCAAGGCAGCATATTACGCGATGGGATGCGGGTAGTGATTGCCGGTCGACCCAACGCGGGCAAATCCAGCTTGCTCAATGCGTTAGCGGGCCGTGACGCTGCTATCGTGACCGAAATCGCCGGTACCACGCGTGATGTCTTACGCGAACATATCCACATTGATGGTATGCCGCTGCATATTATCGACACAGCCGGCCTACGTGAGACCACCGATAAAGTCGAGCAAATCGGTATCGAACGCGCCTGGCAAGAAATCCAGCAGGCTGATCGGGTATTGTTTATGGTCGATAGCACCAGTACCGATGCGTGCGACCCAGCTCAGATTTGGCCCGACTTTATTGCCAAACTCCCCGCCAATTTAGGCATTACGGTGGTGCGAAATAAAGCCGAATTAACCGGCGAACCGATTGGTGCCAGCAGCAGCGCCAGCGGCGTCCCGGTATTTCGATTATCGGCAAAAACCAAAGCAGGTATCGAACCACTGCGCGAACATCTAAAAGCCTGTATGGGATTTGAAAACACTGGCGAAGGCAGCTTTATTGCTCGGCGTCGGCACTTAGACGCACTAGCGCGCGCGGCGGAGCATCTAGCCATCGGCGAAACGCAGCTGCACGATCATCTCGCAGGCGAGCTGCTGGCCGAAGAGCTACGACTGACCCAGCAACACCTTAACGAAATCACCGGTGAATTTAGCTCAGATGACTTACTGGGGCGTATTTTTAGCTCGTTCTGTATTGGAAAATAAAACAGCAACGAATACCGCAAAGAAATGACGCGCTCAACATAAGACGCCAAGCGATACAGCGCGATACAGCAAACAGGATCAGTCGTTGCGGTATCGCTTGGTGGTCACATGTTCAACACATCCCCATCTATGGCAACTGAGACCACGAGCCACCTAGCGCATCGCTGGCCTCTTTACTTACCGCATCGCGTATATCTTCGCATAAGCCGTCGCCGACAAGCGATTCATGACTCAGCAAGATCATGCATTAACCGCGTTATGCCCGCGCATAGGTTGCGGTTAGGGTTGCTTTAGCGAGCGCCGTCGCGTTGAGCATAAACCCCACCACAGCAGCGCTGGCATCATCTGGAATAGCCAAATCGGCTTCTGGCAATGCCCAAATGGTAAATTGATAACGGTGCATACCATGACCATTCGGTGGACAGGCGCCACCAAAGCCTTGCAGGCCATAGTCATTGCGGAAGCTACGACTGCCCGCGGGCATCGCCGCTGCCGCACCTTGCGCTAATTTATTCACCGATGCCGGGATCCCAGTCACAATCCAGTGCCAAAAACCAGAACCAGTCGGGGCATCTGGATCAAACATGGTTAAGGCAAAACTTTGAGTACCTTCGGGTGCTCCATGCCATTGTAACGCCGGTGACAAATTCGGCCCATCACAACCAAAACCATTAAATTCAAAGGTTTTTGCCATAAAATGGCCTTCTTGTAGATCGGGGCTTTGTAAGACAAATTTTTCCGCGTGCATCGCACTATCCTTTTGAAATTGACCGTTGATATAAAAAACGTTCGACCAAGATATGGAGTAAAAAACGCAGCGATAGATGGTTCCATGTGGAACATGCTTGCCCATCGATATCGACTACAACCGCTTATGATTTATTCATGCATGACTATATGACGACTATGCTGCTGTAACCATTGATAAAACGCAGATTTAGGCAAAGCACCACTTTGCTGCGCCAAGATGTTGCCCTGTTGTACCAGCATCAGGGTGGGAATAGAGCGAATCGAAAAACGCTGTGCCAATGCGGTTTCCTGTTCAGTATTAATTTTGGCAAAACGAACATTCGGCTCAAGTTCAGTGGCTGCAAGCTGAAAAATGGGGGCAAATTGCAAACAAGGGCCACACCAAGGCGCCCAAAAGTCCAAAACAATCGGCAATTCACTGCGTTCAACGTGAGCGGCAAAGTTGTGTGCGTTCAGCGTCACCGGTTGCCGCGCAAATAACGGTTGCTTGCATTTGCCACACTTGGGGCCATCTTGCCGTTTTTGCGCCGGCACACGATTTAAACCATCACAATGCGGACAGGCGATAATCATAAAAATTCCTTCATGGTTAAAGCGAGGCCGTACACGCGAAATACGCATACGTAACTATGGCGAATACGTCATACGTAAGGCCACATAGGCCAAAGCACAAGGGATAAAAACAAGATATTGGTGAAGATGTTATGCAAGGTATTATGATTTAGGCGACATATCGCGGCTTATAGCCCCACATACACAAGGCTAAAAGCCGTGACCGATATCCCTTGCATGTGCACACTGAGGGCATCGGCCACGACGTATTGATTACCGCTTGTCCACTAAAAATGGGGATCAGAACTGATAATCAAAGTTGAACCAAACGCGGTTATCTTTTGGTCCCTGTTCAGGCTCGACGCGGAATAAACCAATACGGATTTCCAAATCATTCAGCGCCACAGGACCCAGTGGTAATCCAGTACCAACCGCTAAACTAACGCCATAACTGTCAATATAAGGTTGATCGGCAAACTCGTGTCGGCGATAACTCAGCTGCAAGGCCTCGATATCACGATGGCTAAAGCTCACTGCCATACGCTGATAATCTTGACCTATCGCCTGTTGAAAGGCCAATTCTTCGCTGCCAATACGATTTGGATCCAACTCGGTTTGTAACGCGGGATGAGAAAAACCACCGAGGCGTAATAGCGCATCCGCCTGCCAACGCCGTTGTGTCGCGTAATTGAGCGCCATGGTGAGATCTTGATAACGCGCGGCGATCCGAGAGTTAATATCCACCCCTCGCCAGCCCGAGGTTGCACTATCTTGCAAAGTTTGATGCCAATTGAACTGATTGCCGATACTGACTCCCCAACTGTTACGTTGATGCTGCCAGTTTTGCGTCAGCAACAAGGATGCACTGCGTTGTTGCTGGGTATCCCACACCATCTGCTGCTCGGTGTGGATCTGTTGATCCAAGTGACGCAATTGCAACTCCGCATTGAGCGATAAGTCTTGTTGTTGCCATGGATAACTCAAACTGACCACAGCCGCATCACTCTGCTCTTGGGCATGATCAAAACCGGTTTGACGATCAAGGCGCAGCTCATGGGTCGCCAATTTTGCCGATAGTTTGACCGGCCAGCCTTGATAACGGCCTTCGGCAAACTGGGCGGTAAAACGATCATGCCGTGTATCTTTACTGAAACCCAGTTGATAACTTAATCGACTTAATACATCACCACCTTTGATACCCACACCAATGGCATTGGGGCTGAAATCATTATTATGGCTATGCAGTACCATACTAAATTGCTGTGGTCCAACACCATAATCTTGCGTCGTCGCGCCTGCCGGCACGGCCTCATATGGCTGAGGTGTAGGCATTTGCAGCCCGGCAATCACGGTAGGTTGTTGGGTTTGCGTCATCGCAGCGGGAGCCTTGGTGGATGGCTCCACCGCCGTTGCGGCTTGAGGCGACGCGGTTGTGGCTTCAGCCTTAAGCTGACGAGTTTGTGCACTGACGCTGGCAACAGCACTATGTGTTTTACTTGACAGCAACCAAGGCGCACTTTGCGCACTGGTGCGCAGTACGGGGGCCGTGACCGTAGTGGCAACCAACGCAGCTTGCGACAATTGAATTTCATATAAATCAGGGCCTTGCTGATTTACGAGCTGCGCAAGCAGGCGGCCATTTGCTAAAGGCTGCACCATTTGAATCATTTCAGCACCGTCACTGAGCGCATAAAGTTGCTGGCTTGCTAGCTCATAGCGATATAGTTTTAATCGGCTATGTTCACTGGCGACAAAAAATAGCGATCGGCCATCCAAACTCCATGTTGGGAACGACAGATATTGATAGTCCGCCGGCATCGGGACAATCCGCTGCACCTGCGCATTTTGGCTGTGCCGCAGCTCCAACTGCCAGCCTTTACCTTGGATGAAATGTACCACAGCAAACTGCTGCGCATCAGGGCTAAAACGTGGGTAATCAAAGATATGCTCGAGCGCTGGCGCCGTTAAGTCGCTTAATTGACCAGTGGCAATCTCCAATTTAACCAACTGGGTAAACCCATGTCGATTGCGCTCGGCAATAATGAAACGCCCATCGCCACTGACGTCAAAACGACGTAAATTCTGCTGCGTCGTTAATGCCGTTACCTTACCGCTATCGATATCCCAACGGAACAGATCTTGATGCATCTGCCCAGCACTGTCTTTGGTGTCGGCACCAAAGACCAGACTATTGGCGTCCAGCCAGCGTGGATCGCGCACACCGGTAAAATTGCGCTGCTCTAACCGATGTTTGATTTCTCGCTTAAACACCGTCGGTGCCACATCCGCAATGTCGGCCGGATCTTTGGCTAAAATCGCTTGTTGTTTTTCTTTAAACTCGCTCGCTGCTTTACTATTTTCAGCCGTGCTTAGCACCACCAATTGCGCTAGCTCGGCATCATCTTGCTCAATCAACGCCAATAGACTGCCATCGGCACTTAACGCTGGCGCTTGCTGGCGGCCTTTACTGTCATGCCATAACGTCGCGGCTAAGGGCTGGCGTTGCTGTTGTTGTTGCAATGCTTGAAAACTGTACTCGGCAATAAAACGTTGGTACAAGGTGGCTGGACTTGCTCCATAAATGCCGGTAAACGCAGTATTAAAATCACGTTTTTCCTTGCCATTGAGTCGAGTCCAAATTGCATCTAGCTGTGCACTACCAAAATTTTGCTCTAACCACGCCAAGTAGCGGCTGCCAATTAAATAAGCAAAACCACCGGCTTGATATCGACCTGAACTATCACTGACCTTCTCATAGGTGGGTAAGGCGCCTTCAATGGCCAGTTGTTGTAACCAAGCTTCCGCAAAATGACTATATAAACGGCCATAGCCCGTTACTCGAGATTCTAATAAGGTGGCATAGCCCTCACTCGCCCAACGCGGTGTATTTAACCGTGCTAAATCGGCAAATTGAATAAACTTACCGGCGTTATTTTGCCATTCATGGCGATGCGGTTGCGCTAAATGTACTAAATGCACATATTCATGCAGCGCCACTAGCTGCATCCAGCCGGTCATATTGTGCAGCACCATATCCGACTGCGGTGGCGTGGCAAATAATGCCATGGTCGGTTGATGGCTAAGCGGCAACGCAAAACCGTTTGGAGCATTGTTAGGATCAAACACCACCACTTCGGCTTTTTCCGTTAAAGCGCGCTGTTGATGCCGTTCTAGCATCACTTTGCTATGTTCTAACTCATGGGCAGCATTTTTCGCCAGCGCCGCCACTTCAGCCGGATACATTAATTTAAAGTTTGCCGTTTCAAGAGTTTGTAACTGCTGTTCTTGTAAGGAATCCGCCTGACAAGCCATGCTAACGGCCAACGCTGTCATTGATAACATCATAGCGACGCTTGTGGTTCCTAAGGTCCTGTGCGGTGATGTTTTGGCTAACGTTGTGAGCGATGTCGTGGCCATCGTGTGGCTATTGTGATGAGGTGAGCGCATATGCCTAAATCCATGCCAAAGAAGTATGCATTGAATCTAAAGCAGCAGATTTTGGAAAGCCAGTATAAAAGTGTATGAATTCAAACGCATTTGTAACAAGACATGAACAAAAAAGCCAACAGTCATACTGTTGGCTTTTTATAGTCGCGCAATAAGAATTTATTGCGGCAATCGCTTAATCACGGCTACGGCGTTTTGGTGCCGCACCTGGACGAGGACCTGCACCACCAAAACTGCGACGCTCACCGCCATCACGGTCGGCATGATCGCGAGGTGCACGGTTTTCGCGTGGAGCTCGCTCTTCGCGCGACGCTGGCGCGCCGGTATCCACCGTGATGTTCAGTTTTTGCTTACGCACATAAACTTTCTTCAGATGCTGGAAGATCTCATTTGGGATCTCAGCAGGCAGTTCTACCGTTGAGAAGTGATCAAACAGTTTGATATTGCCGATGAATTGGCTATCAATGTTAGCTTCATTGGCGATGGCGCCAACGATGTCACCGGCGCGTACGCCATGCTCTTTACCCACTTCAATACGGTAGGTGGTGTAATTACCTTGCATTTCACGACGTGGCCGTGGTGCACGCTCGCTACGTTCGCCGCGCTCTGGACGATCGCCACGTTCAAAACGGTCGGAACGCTCAGGGCGATCACGACGATCACGCTCGTTACGATTATGTGGTTCACGAATTTCTGGGAACTGATTCGCCACATTCAATGGTTGATCTTTCTGTGCCAAGAACAATAAGGCGGCCGCAAGATCCACATCAGTGGTTTCCAGCTTTTCACGCCAATCATTGACTAAGTCTTGGAAGAAACTCAGATTTTGCGTTTCGATCGTTTGTGCCAATTGCGCACGGAACGTTTCGATACGACGTTGTTCAATCACTTGACCTGACGGCAGCGACATTTTTTCGATTGGCTGGCGAGTTGCCATCTCGATGGTACGCAACAAGCGACGTTCACGTGGTGATACGAATAAAATCGCCTTACCTTCACGACCAGCACGGCCAGTACGACCGATACGGTGTACATAAGCTTCACTATCGTACGGAATATCGTAGTTGATAACTAAACTAATACGCTCAACGTCTAAACCGCGCGCCGCTACGTCGGTCGCGACAATAATGTCTAACTGATCAGCTTTCAAACGACGAATGGTTTGCTCACGGTGCGCCTGGTTCATGTCACCATTTAAGCAAGCAACGGCATAACCACGGGCACCTAGTTTTTCGGAAATTTCTTCTGAAGCACTCTTCGTACGAACGAAAATGATGCTAGCGTCGTATTCTTCACCTTCCAACACACGTGTTAACGCATCAAGCTTTTGGTTGGCATCTAACATGACAAAACGCTGACTGATCCGCTCAACCGTACTGGTTTTGGATTCAATCTTCACTTCTTCCGCGCCTTTCAAATGCTTTTGCGCGATAGCACGGATCTGTGATGGCATGGTCGCAGAGAACATCGCCACTTGACGGCCTTCTGGCGTGGCATCCATGATGGTTTGTACGTCATCAATAAAGCCCATGCGCAGCATTTCATCGGCTTCATCCAGCACGATGGCACGCAGTTTATCCAATTGCAAAGTACCGCGATCCAAGTGATCAAGGATACGACCTGGCGTCCCCACGATGACCTGTGAACCACGTTTTAACGATTTCAATTGGTTGGTATAGCTTTGACCACCGTATAAAGGCAGTACATGGAAGGCTGGCATGTAACGCGCATAGGCTTGGAAAGCCTCAGCGACTTGAATCGCCAGCTCACGCGTAGGCGCTAACACTAAAATTTGTGGCTCGTTCTGGCTTGGATCAAGCCGTGCCAACAATGGTAACGCAAAGGCAGCCGTTTTACCGGTACCGGTTTGCGCTTGGCCCAGTAAGTCCGCCCCAGCTAACAGTTTTGGAATCGCCGCCGCCTGGATTGGCGATGGAGTTTCATAGCCTAACTCAGTTACAGCACGTAACAATGGTTCCGGCAATGCCAGCTGGGAAAAAGTCAAAGACTCAGACATAAGTTTTAAAACCTCAATAACACGCAGGCGAAAAGGTATGTGCTATTGTAGTTTTACTGAGCCTGCATTGCAGTAAAAATACCCAAAACGCGTGAAACACTAGCGCTACGCGTTTTAATTCCAGTAGTATAGCCAATCATTATCCTGACTCGAGCGACAAGATGATTGAGATCCTCGTGGGCAGCCAAATGGGTGCTGCAGAATACACTGCAGAACAGGTGGCTGATGCACTGACACAAGCGGGTTATGAAGTTAGACTTCATACAACACCCGAATTAGAACAACTGACCAGAGAAGCAACCTGGTTAGTGGTCACCTCTACCTATGGTGCGGGTGACCTACCCGATAATATCCAACCCTTTGCGGATCAATTAGCACAAGATCCAGCTGATCTTACCACAGTTTTCTATGCCGTGATCACTTTAGGTGATTCAAGCTATGACACTTTTTGCCAAGCAGGCCGAACCATGGCGGCATTATTATCGGCAAAACAGGCAAAATCGCTTGAAGCAGAATTGGATATAGATGTGCAACAACAACAACTTCCGGAAGATCTTGCCTTGGCGTGGTTACCGGAACTTATTAAGAAACTACCCCCAAAATAAATTTTGCTGTTTTTATGTGCAGCCGCAGTTTTTATACCTGAACACCCAGTTCAACCAATAAAGGATCCGTCACATAGGATCCTTTTCTATATATGCATTCAGTTTCAGGCCTTCATACAGGTTATCGCGATCAAGTCATTGCAATGCGGATGACATGATCTTTATACATGATCTTCGATTTTGATCATCAGGTATGGCTACTATCTCGCCAGTAGATCCTAACGTTCTTTCTCACATTCAGCTGTGATACAAAAAAATGCGGGTGCCGAAACACCCGCCAAACTACACAAGTCACTGTTCAGAAGAGCAAACTCTTACCGCACATCGATCAGTTCGGTCAAAACTGACTTAACACATGCTAACTGATTGAAACCTTTAGATCTTAATAAAAGCGTGATAAAGGCATGATAAAGCCATGATCCAGTTATGATCGCCTTACCCAAGGTTTATCCACATTTAAACTACAGTTTACGATATTCTGTGGATAAAATGCGTATAAGCCAGTTAATTTCATGGTATTATCCTCTGCACGAATTTGAGCTTGGATCCTGCTGTGGATAAAACCCCGTGTTGATCACAGGTTAAAAGCGCTAGGATCGTGCGTAGATCACAGTTTAGATCTTTCGTAACTGATTGATCATACGACAGGATCTGGGGTTATCCACCAAGATCCTGCTGCATAGTAGTAATATCAGTAAAAAGATCTCTTTAAAGATCCTTTATATATTTAAAGAGGATCCTGAGAAAATTCTTCATGATCCTTGGATCGTTTTATTGATTTCGTTTCGATCCGGATCGCGTTACAATACGCGCCCTTTTTTGACAGTTGTTCAACCCAAAGTGAGGCAGATATGGTGTACCAACAAAGCTTTGATGTAATCGTGATTGGCGGTGGTCATGCCGGTACTGAAGCCGCGTTAGCAGCAGCTCGTATGGGTATGCAAACCCTATTACTGACTCACAATGTTGAAACCTTAGGACAAATGTCATGCAACCCCGCCATTGGTGGTATCGGTAAAGGCCACTTGGTAAAAGAGATAGATGCACTTGGCGGTGCTATGGCCAAGGCTACCGATCTGGCAGGGATCCAATTTAGAACCTTGAATAGCTCAAAAGGCCCTGCGGTACGTGCAACACGAGCGCAAGCGGATCGACAATTGTATCGTGCTGCGATCCGACACATGCTGGAAAACCAGCCAAACCTGCAGATCTTCCAACAAGCGTGCGATGATCTCATTGTGGAGCAGGATCAAGTCACTGGAGTGGTGACACAGATGGGTCTTCAGTTCAAAGCCAAAGCCGTGGTGTTAACCGTGGGGACGTTTTTAGCTGGGCAGATCCATATTGGTTTACAAAATTACAGTGGTGGTCGTGCTGGCGATCCGCCATCAATAGCATTAGCGCGTCGTTTACGTGAATTACCGTTTCGTGTTGGCCGCTTAAAAACCGGCACTCCTCCGCGTATTGATGCGCGCAGTGTTGATTTCAGCAAAATGCAAGCGCAACCAGGTGATACACCAGTCCCTGTGTTCTCGTTTATGGGCAAAGCCAGCGATCATCCAACACAGATCCCATGTTTTATCACCTACACCAATGAAAAAACGCACGAGATTATTCGTGGTGGCTTGGATCGCTCTCCCATGTATACCGGCGTGATCGAAGGTGTTGGCCCGCGCTATTGCCCATCGATCGAGGACAAGATCAACCGCTTTGCCGATAAAGACAAGCACCAGATCTTTATTGAACCGGAAGGCTTAACCACGCATGAGCTCTATCCGAACGGCATTTCAACCAGCTTGCCATTTGATGTGCAAATTAACTTGGTACATTCGATCGCGGGTCTTGAAAATGCCCATATCACCCGGCCTGGTTATGCCATTGAGTATGACTTCTTCGATCCACGCGATCTGAAAACATCACTCGAAACCAAGTTTATAAAAGGTCTATTCTTTGCAGGCCAGATCAACGGTACCACGGGCTACGAAGAAGCCGGTGCACAAGGCTTGCTGGCTGGTTTAAACGCGGCCTTATTGGTCCAAGAGAAAGACGCTTGGACGCCAAGCCGAGATCAAGCGTATACCGGTGTGTTGGTCGACGATCTAACTACGCTAGGCACTAAAGAGCCCTATCGGATGTTCACCAGCCGGGCTGAATACCGTCTGATGTTACGTGAAGATAATGCCGATCTGCGTTTAACAGCTAAAGGCCGTGAGCTGGGCTTGGTCGACGATATCCGCTGGGCGGCGTTTAACGAGAAGATCGAGCAGATCGAACGCGAACGGATCCGATTAAAACAAAGCTGGATCCATCCACAGCATGGCGCTTTAGCTGAAGTTAATCAATTACTTAAATCGCCACTGACGCGAGAAGCCTCACTGGAAGAACTGATCCGACGTCCTGAAGTAAACTATCAGGATCTGATGGCGATCGAGGGTGTCGGTCCTGCGTTGGCCGATGCATCAGCTGCAGAACAGGTTGAAATCCAGATCAAATACGAGGGCTATATCAACCGGCAGCAAGATGAAATTGCCAAACAAGAGCGTAATGAAACCACCAAGTTACCTACCGACTTTGACTACAGCGCGGTAAAAGGCCTGTCCAACGAGGTGGTGCTCAAGCTGAATCAAACCAAACCTGAAACTGTCGGTCAGGCGTCACGGATCTCAGGCATCACCCCTGCTGCAATTTCGTTGTTATTGGTGTATTTGAAGAAACAAGGATTACTGCGTAAAAGCGCGTGAGGCATTATGAAACAAGGTTTATTCGAGCAGCTTAAAGATTTGTTGGCCCAGCAAGCCGATTCTGCCCAGCGTGTTGTATTGCAAGATGAGCAGATCGCGCAGTTGGTCCAGTACGTGGAACTGCTCGATAAATGGAATAGTGCTTACAACTTAACCTCGGTCCGTGATCCGGCTGAAATGCTGGTGAAACACATCATGGATAGCGTGGTAGTGGCGCCTTTTCTGCGTGGATCAAGGATCATCGATGTCGGTACTGGCCCTGGTTTGCCGGGGATCCCATTGGCGATCTGCCGGCCGGATCTGCAATTCACCCTGCTAGATAGCTTGGGTAAACGCATCCGGTTTTTAAATCAGGTGAAGCTACAGCTTGGTCTTGGCAACGTCACGCCATTACAAAGCCGTGTTGAAGATCATCAACCCGCCGAAGGTTATCAGCAAATCATTAGTCGCGCTTTTGCCTCAATGAGTGATATGGTGCACTGGTGCCAGCATTTACCGGCCGCAGACGGCCAATTTTTGGCCATGAAAGGCGCGTTGGTTCAAGAAGAAATTGCAGCTTTGCCTGATTTTGTTAAAGTTGTCGGCAATGAGACGCTGCAAGTACCCAGTTTGGTCGGCCAGCGTTATCTAGTGATTCTGGAAAAAGTAACAGCCTGACAACGAGGTCATTGTGGGAAAGATCATCGCGATTGCGAATCAAAAAGGTGGCGTCGGTAAAACCACCACAGCGGTCAATCTGGCTGCTTCGATGGCCGCAACCAAACGAAAAGTGTTACTGATTGATCTGGATCCACAAGGTAATGCCACTATGGGTGCTGGCGTGGACAAATACGAAGTGCACGCCACCGCTTATGAATTGCTGGTTGAAGATAAACCTTTCCCTGAGGTTGTGGTCACGGACACCGCCGGTGGTTTCCATTTGATTGCAGCCAATTCTGACGTTACGGCGGCGGAAGTTCGTCTGCTGGATATGTTTGCGCGTGAATTGCGCTTACGCAACGCACTAAAAAATTATCGCGATCAATATGATTTTATCTTTATCGATTGCCCACCGTCGCTGAATATGTTGACCGTGAATGCCATGGCGGCCGCCGATTCGGTGCTGGTACCGATGCAATGCGAATACTATGCCTTGGAAGGTTTAACCGCATTGGTTGATACCATCAATAAACTGGCTGCTGTGATCAATGCCGATCTGAAGATCGAAGGTATTTTGCGCACCATGTACGATCCACGCAATCGGTTGGCCAATGATGTATCTGAGCAGTTAAAACGCCATTTTGGTGAAAAAGTATATCGTGCCGTGATCCCACGCAATGTTCGCTTGGCCGAAGCGCCCAGTTTTGGCACTCCTGTGATGTATTACGATAAAAGTTCCACCGGTGCCAAAGCCTATTTAGCATTGGCGGGCGAAATCCTTCGTCGCGCAGATAAAAAAACCAGTAAAACTGCCTAACATGGCACTATTAGGGATGTACTACAGCAATGTCGGTTAAAAAACGTGGCCTAGGCCGAGGCCTGGATGCTTTGCTGACCACGGCAAAACCATTAACAAATCCACAAGCGCTTAGTGGCACTGAGTCACACGCGTTTCCCTCCGATGAAAGCACGACTGAAAGTGTTCAATCTGACTTACAAAACATCCCTATCGAGCATTTACAGCCTGGCAAGTATCAGCCGCGCAAAGATATGTCGCAGGATGCCTTGGAAGATTTGGCCAACTCCATCCGTGCGCAAGGTGTGATTCAGCCGATCGTGGTACGCGCTATTGCGCCGCAGCGTTATGAAATCATCGCGGGTGAGCGCCGTTGGCGTGCGGCACAGCTCGCGCAACTGGCCGATGTCCCATGTTTAGTGAAAAATGTGCCGGATGAAGCAGCGGTCGCCATAGCGCTGATTGAGAATATTCAGCGTGAAGATCTCAATGCCATGGAAGAGGCGGTCGCGCTGCAACGTTTGTTAACAGAATTTGATTTAACTCATCAACAAGTGGCCGATGCGGTGGGTAAATCGCGTACCACTGTCACCAATTTGCTTCGTTTGAACCAGCTGACGGACGATGTAAAACTGCTGCTTGAACATGGTGACATTGAAATGGGTCATGCCCGTGCCCTGCTCGCGTTAACCGCAGAGCAACAATCCGAGGCAGCACGGGTGATTGTGGCCAAGCAAATGACGGTGCGAGATGCCGAACAGCTGGTGCGTCGTATTCTCGAGCCTAAACCTGCCGCTGCTCCCAAGGTGAAAGATCCTGACGTTGAAGCGCTGGAACAGCGGTTAAGCGAACGATTTGCTGCTCCGGTAAGTATCGATTACAACAAAAAAGGCAAAGGTGAGCTGGTAATTTCTTACAGCAATTTGGCGGAACTGGAAGGCATTTTAAGCCAGTTAGGTCTAAGCTCTGAAGCCTAATCGATAGCGCATTTTTTACCTCTATTTGGTATTTAGGTTGGTGGTTTTCGCAACCACCGACAAAATCCTGCGACCAGTCGGTTTTGGTTGCAAAAATAAGGCAGTTAAGTATACTTGCGCGAACTTTTTTCTACGTTTTTGGTCGTTCGAGGAAGTTACAAATACGGTGCAAGAACTTAAAAATAATAAAAAACGTGCGTACCTATTTGTCTTGAGCCAATTGCTACTTACATTGTTGTTTGCGGTAGCTTATTTAACAGTTTCAGCAACTGCTGCGACTTCTGCCTTTAAAGGTGGCCTCATCGCAGTGGTGGTTAATGTAGTATTTTTGTTGCTTGCGTTTAAACATGACGCTGCAACGCAACCAGATTATGCACTTGGTGCTATACAGCGTGGTCTTTCGCTCAAGTTGATGCTTGCAGCTCTGCTGATGGCCGTGGTGTTACAGAATAAACAAACAGAAGCAGCGCCACTGCTCTTGACCTATGTTGCAGTGGTGATTTTGCAGTGTTTTAAAGGTTTCTTTTTTAAACATTAACTAACGGGACTTGAAATGGCAGCTGGAGAAGAGATTACTCTAACCAGCCATATTCAGCACCACCTTACCAACGCCAAAATGTGTACTGTCGATGGCAGTATCGCGTTTAACAAAGCGTGTAGTGAGGCCGGTTTCTGGACGTGGCACATTGATACCTTGGCATGGTCAATTGGTTTAGGGATTTTGTTCCTATTCTTATTCAAACGTGCGGCAAATAGAGCCACCATCGGTGTACCTGGTAAATTCCAGTGTTTCGTCGAGATGGTTGTTGAATTTGTGGCAAACAATGTCAAAGACACCTTCCACGGCCGGAGTAAGTTAATTGCGCCTCTTGCATTAACTATTTTCGTCTGGGTTTTCCTGATGAACTTGATGGACTTAATCCCAGTTGATTTCCTGCCCGCGTTCGCTGGTTTCGTCGGTGCTACGGCCTTTGGCATGGATCCGCATGATGTGTATATGAAAATTGTACCAACCACGGACATCAATTTAACAGCGGCACTTGCCATTGGCGTGTTCCTGCTGATGATTGGTTATTCCATTAAGATCAAAGGCGTGAGTGGTTTTATTAAAGAGCTGACTCTGCACCCGTTCCATGCGGCCAATCCAGTCGTGCAAGCATTGTTAATTCCATTTAACTTGCTGTTAGAAACCATCGCATTGGTATCTAAGCCGTTCTCATTGGCACTACGGTTATTCGGTAACTTATACGCTGGTGAGCTGATCTTTATCCTGATCGGTGCCATTGGTTTGCTGCAGTTACCATTGCACTTTGTGTGGGCAGTATTCCACATCTTAGTTATCGTGCTGCAAGCCTTTGTATTTATGATGCTGACTATCGTTTATCTGAGCATGGCTAGCTCTGATAACCATTAATTTGTACCAATTTCGTTTTAACTTTTAACTATTGAAACTTTGGAGAAAACTATGGAACTCATGTTAGGTTTAAAATTTATCGCTGTTGCTCTGCTGATCGGTTTCGGTGCTATCGGTACCGCTATTGGTTTCGGTAACATGGGTGGTAAATTCTTGGAAGCTTGTGCTCGTCAACCAGAATTAGCACCTTCACTGCAAGTTAAAATGTTCATCCTGGCTGGTCTGATCGACGCCGTTGCGATGATCGGTGTTGGTATCGCCATGGTAATTCTGTTCGTTCTGTAATACGACAAGAACCCATCAGACAACCAACTTTAAAGGAGGAGCGGTCGTGAATCTTAACGCCACTCTATTAGGCGAGTTAATTGCTTTTGCAGTCTTCGTACTGTTTTGTATGAAGTATGTATGGCCACCACTGATTGGTGCCATCGAAGCTCGTCAGCAAAAAATTGCCGAAGGTTTGGCTGCGTCTGACCGTGCTGAGCAAGACTTACGTCTGGCGCAGGACAAAGTCAAACAACAGTTAGCCGAAGCCAAGACTCAGGCTTCAGCTTTGATTGATCAAGCGAAGAAACGTGAAGCGCAGATCATCGAAGAAGCAGCTGTTAAAGCGCAGGCTGAGCGGGAAAAAATTCTGGCACAAGCTAAAGCTGAGATTGAATCTGAGCGAATTAAAGCCCGTGAAGAATTACGTAAGCAAGTTGCAGCCTTGGCTGTGGCTGGTGCTGAGAAAATTCTTCAGCGTTCAATCGATGAAGCTGCTCACAGCGACATCCTGGAAAAACTGGTTGCTGAACTATAACGAGGATGAGCCATGTCTAACCTGACTATTGTTGCTCGTCCTTATGCCAAAGCTGCGTTTGACTTTGCGGTCGAACAAAATGCTTTGGCCGCTTGGGCTGATATGTTGTTCTTTGCAGCGGAAGTTGCAAAGAACCCTTTAGCGGTCGAGCAATTATCAAGCAACGGTGCTGCTGATACACAGGCAGCTTTTTTTATCCAGGTTTGTGGTGAACAGCTGAATACTCACGGTCAAAACCTCATCAAATTGATGGCTGAAAACCAGCGTCTACTGGCGCTACCGGCTGTGTTTGAAGAGTATTTGCGGTTAAAGGCCGAGTACGAGAAAGAAATGACGGTTGACGTTGTTTCGGCCACTGTACTAAGCGCCGCCCAGCAAGACAAATTGATCGTGGCGTTATCACAGCGTTTAGCACGCAAAGTTAAGTTGAACTGTAGCGTAGATCCGACTGTGGTCGGGGGTATGTTAATCAAAGCCGGTGATCTGGTCATTGATGGTTCAGTTCGCGGTAAGTTAGACCGTCTAGCCACTGCGCTGCAGTCATAATTGGGGATTAGAGCATGCAACTGAATTCCACTGAAATCTCTGAACTGATCAAACAACGTATTGCTCAGTTTGCAGTTGTCAGTGAAGCTCGTAACGAAGGTACTATCGTGTCTGTTACCGATGGTATTATCCGTATCAATGGCCTTGCTGACTGTATGCAAGGTGAGATGATCGAGCTTCCTGGTAACCGTTATGCTATCGCATTAAACTTAGAGCGCAGCTCTGTTGGTGCGGTCGTTATGGGTCCTTATGCAGATCTGCGTGAAGGTATCAAAGTTAAAGCAACTGGCCGTATCCTAGAAGTTCCGGTAGGTCCTGGTTTGTTAGGCCGTGTGGTTAACACCTTAGGTGAGCCAATCGACGGTAAAGGTCCAGTTGAATCTGCTGGTTTTGCACCAGTTGAAAAGATTGCACCAGGTGTTATCGACCGTCAATCGGTTGATCAACCACTGCAAACCGGTTACAAATCTGTTGACGCCATGATCCCTATCGGACGTGGTCAGCGTGAGCTGATCATCGGTGACCGTCAAACAGGTAAAACTGCGTTAGCTATCGATGCCATCATCAACCAAAAAACCACAGGCGTAAAATGTATTTACGTTTGTGTGGGTCAAAAAGCATCCACTATCGCTAACGTTGTTCGCAAGTTAGAAGAGCACGGCGCCCTCGCCCACACTATCGTGGTTGTTGCGTCTGCGTCTGAAGCTGCGGCACTGCAGTTCTTAGCACCATACTCTGGCTGTACCATGGGTGAATACTTCCGTGATCGCGGTCAAGACGCCTTAATCGTATACGATGACTTGTCGAAGCAAGCTGTAGCTTACCGTCAAATTTCATTGTTATTACGTCGTCCGCCAGGTCGTGAAGCTTACCCAGGTGACGTATTCTATCTACACAGCCGTCTGTTAGAGCGTGCATCTCGTGTAAACGAGCACTATGTAGAGCGTTTCACCAACGGTGAAGTGAAAGGTAAAACCGGTTCATTAACGGCATTGCCAATCATTGAAACTCAAGCGGGTGACGTTTCTGCATTCGTTCCTACCAACGTAATTTCAATTACTGACGGTCAGATCTTCTTAGAATCTAACCTGTTCAACGCTGGTATCCGTCCTGCGGTTAACGCGGGTATTTCGGTATCTCGGGTTGGTGGTGCTGCACAAACGAAAATCATCAAGAAGTTGGGCGGTGGTATCCGCTTGGCGTTGGCACAATACAGTGAATTGGCGGCATTCGCCCAATTCGCTTCTGACCTAGACGATGCGACACGTGCGCAGTTAGATCACGGTCAGAAAGTAACCGAGTTAATGAAGCAGCTGCAGTACGCGCCAATGGGCGTGGCTGATATGGGTGTTTCAATTTTCGCTATCGAAAAAGGTTACATGAAAGACGTCGACGTCGCCAAGATTTTGGACTTCGAAGCTGCGCTGTTAGCATACATGCACGCAGAGCATGCTGAGTTCATGGCTGATATCAACAAAACCGGTAACTACAACGACCAGATCGAAGCCACTTTAAAAGCGGCGATTGAGAAGTTCAAAGCGACTCAGACCTGGTAATTGCATCGGGTGATGGTGACATCACCCGGTCGTTGAATTTTTCGGAGATTAGTCATGGCCGGCGCAAAAGAGATTAAAAGTAAGATCGGGAGTATTAACAATACTCGTAAGATCACCAGCGCTATGGAAAAAGTGGCGGTTAGCAAAATGCGCAGAGCGCAAGAGCGAGTCGCCCACAGTCGTCCATACGCGGAAGGTATGCGCAAAGTGATCGGCAATATTGCGAATGGCTCCATCGAATACCGTCACCCGTTTTTACAAGAACGGCCGGTGAAAAATGTGGGTTACATCGTAATATCGACAGACCGTGGCCTTTGCGGCGGCTTGAATACCAACGAATTTAAACGTATTGCCAATGATATGAAACGCTGGAAAGACCAAGGCGTTAATTCGCATGTTGCCGTTATCGGTAACAAAGCGACTGCCTTCTTCAAGCGCTTTGGCGGTAAAGTACTGGCCCAACAATCTGGCGCTGGTGACGTTCCTCGTTTAGCCGATGTAATCGGTTCTGTTCGTGTCATGTTAGACGCGTTTAACGAAGGACGTATTGATCGTTTGTTCGTGGTGTACAACAAATTCGTCAATACCATGAAACAAGAGCCGGTGATCGAGCAGCTCTTACCATTACCAAAAGCAGACGTGCCAGCGAAAAGCCATAGCTGGGACTACATTTACGAGCCAGAACCAGTCGTGATTTTGGACAAGTTATTCAATCGTTATGTGGAGTCTCAGGTTTACCAGGGCGTAGTTGAAAACGCCGCCAGCGAGCAAGCGGCTCGGATGGTTGCCATGAAGGCAGCAACCGACAACGCCGGAAACTTAATGGAAGGCTTAAAACTGGTTTACAACAAAGCACGTCAAGCAGCCATCACGCAGGAACTGAGCGAAATCGTCGCCGGTGCTGCTGCTGTTTAACGCTTAGGTTCACAGGTTTGAGAAATTAGAGGAATGAACATGAGTCAAGGTAAGGTAGTCCAAATCATTGGCGCCGTTGTGGATATCGACTTTCCACAAGATGCGGTACCTGGTATCTATGACGCGTTAAACGTAACAAGCGGCGACTTAGCTGGTTTAGTACTTGAAGTACAACAGCAGTTAGGTGGCGGTACTGTGCGTGCTATCGCGTTAGGCTCCACTGACGGTCTGCGTCGTGGTGCTGAAGTTGCAAACACTGGTAAAGCTATCCACGTTCCTGTGGGTAAAGCGACCTTAGGTCGTATCATGAACGTGTTGGGTGAACCCATCGACGAAGCGGGCCCTATTGGTGAAGATGAGCGTATGCCAATCCACCGTGCGGCGCCAAGCTACGAAGACCAAGCGGCTTCTAACGCACTGTTAGAAACCGGTATTAAGGTTATCGACTTAGTTTGTCCATTCGCCAAAGGTGGTAAAGTTGGTCTGTTCGGTGGTGCCGGTGTAGGTAAAACCGTAAACATGATGGAACTTATCCGTAACATCGCGATCGAGCACAGTGGTTATTCTGTATTCGCCGGTGTAGGTGAGCGTACTCGTGAAGGTAACGACTTCTATCATGAAATGAACGACTCAAACGTTCTGGACAAAGTATCACTGGTTTACGGTCAGATGAACGAGCCGCCAGGAAACCGTTTACGCGTTGCGTTAACTGGCTTGACCATGGCTGAGAAGTTCCGTGACGAAGGCCGTGACGTTCTGTTCTTCGTTGACAACATCTACCGTTATACACTGGCTGGTACTGAAGTATCTGCACTGTTAGGTCGTATGCCGTCAGCGGTAGGTTACCAGCCAACATTGGCAGAAGAGATGGGTGTTCTGCAAGAGCGTATCACTTCAACCAAAACTGGTTCTATCACGTCAATCCAAGCGGTTTACGTACCAGCGGACGACTTAACTGACCCGTCACCTGCCACTACGTTCTCGCACTTGGATGCAACTGTAGTATTGAGCCGTAACATCGCTGCATTGGGTATTTACCCTGCGATCGACCCGCTGGACTCAACCTCTCGCCAATTAGATCCGTTAGTGATCGGCAAAGAGCACTACGAAGTGGCGCGTGGCGTACAGTCAGTATTACAGCGTTACAAAGAGTTAAAAGACATCATCGCGATTTTGGGTATGGACGAGCTGTCAGATGAAGATCGTACTACGGTATTCCGTGCGCGTAAAATCCAACGCTTCCTGTCGCAGCCGTTCTTCGTTGCGGAAGTATTCACTGGTTCGCCAGGTAAATATGTTCCTCTGAAAGAAACTATCCGTGGTTTCAAAGGCATTCTGGATGGCGAATTCGACCATATGCCAGAACAAGCTTTCTACATGGTAGGTTCTATCGACGAAGCGATCGAAAAAGCGAAGAAGCTGTAATTTTACAGCTTTAGGAGAGCGAAATGGCGATGACAGTACAGCTGGACGTGGTAAGTGCCGAAGAACGTTTGTTCTCTGGTCTTGTTGAGTCCATTCAGGTGACTGGTAGTGAAGGTGAGTTGGGTATTCTGCCTGGTCACATTCCACTGCTGACCGGCATCAAGCCAGGTATGGTTCGTATCGTAAAACAGTTTGGTGAAGAGCAGTTGTTGTATGTTGCCGGTGGTGTACTTGAAGTGCAACCCGATAGCATCACTGTTCTGGCCGACGTTGCGGTCCGAGCGGAAGACTTGGATGAGCAAGCCGCATTGGCAGCACAAAAACGTGCTACCGAAGCCATGCAGCATGCTGGCGCTGATTTCAACTACGCAGAAGCTGCAGCTCAACTGGCTGAAGCTATCGCTCAGTTGCGTCTGATCCAGAAACTGCGCGGCAAGAACTAAGTTCGCCTGCACATGTTCAAAAGCCACCTTCGGGTGGCTTTTTTGTTTCTCACAAATAATCTCCCCCCGTTAAAGACTATCCTGCTTGCAAATAGGTTACATCCCTGTAAGCTGATGTTTCATCTGTTGAATTTTCTAATTAAATATCTCTGGGTTACTATGTCTTTTGCTGTATTACCGTCCAAAATCCGCTTGGGCGATGTGTTGCTGGATACGGTGCAACAAGAATTGATCCAAGCGGATCAGCGAATAACGCTAGAACCCAAGGTGTTTGAGGTCTTGTGTTATTTAATGGCGCATCGAGACCGTTATGTTAGTCTGACTGAGCTACATGATGCGGTGTGGCAGGGGCGCGTGGTATCAGATACCGCGGTACGCCGTGCTGTGAGTAAATTGCGGACGGTGCTGCAGGATAACGATTTACAACAACCACAGTTTATTCGATCGGGCATGAAGCGAGGCTATCAATGGATGGTTGCACCGGTTGCTGTGGATAACAGCACTGAGCTTGCAGTGCCTTTAGCAGCCGCAAACCCACCCGTGAACCTTGCCCATTCGAGCACTACAACGAATGGTTTCTCCACGGATTTTTCCACGACACCTAATGCAGCGGCTAGCACATTGGCACATGGATCTGAAGAAGCAGCTCCATCATCCAGCGCCGCTAAGCAGCAAATATCACCGGCGCCAATCCCCAATCAGGCCGTACAAGCGGGTGTATCGAATACGTCAACAGCCAAATCAAGCTGGCGTAACTTTGCGTTAGTTGGAGCATTGTGTACTGCACTGCTAGCTTGTGGCGCGCTGCTCCTCGTCGACAAGCCATGGTCGAACGTACCGGCTGATCAGCTTAGCGCTCCAGCCGCAGAGCTGGATGTACTTTTAAATATCCCAGGGATGAAATCCCTGCTGGCCACGAGCCGTGATGGTCAGCAACAAGCATTTATGGCGATGATTGAAGGGCAGTTTAATTTGTATCTGTTTAATCGCAGTAATAACGCCATGCACAAGATCCGCACGCCCGGCCCCAGTAACTCCATTTACTTTGCTGAATTTACGCCAGATAACAAATATTTGTTGTTTGGTGGTTTTGGTCAGGTTCCAGCCTATTTTTTACAGCCTTTGGCAGATTTGACGGCTGAGCCATTATTGATTAATACCCGTATTTTCAGCAAAGTGGAAGGTTCTCCGTTAGTACTGAGCGCGCATGATTTTATTCTAAGCGGCACGCGCAATCCGGGCGAAAGTGGTACTTATCAGCGTTATAACTTTACCACCCAGCAATGGTCAGCGTTTACCCATAATCACCAAGTTGGCGAATTAGATCTAAAAGCGCGTTTGTCACCGGATGGTAGTAAAGTGGCGATGTTTCGTTTGAATAATAATCCTGTGCCATCCACCACGGTGCAGGTTTATCAGCGCGAAAGTGCAGAGTTACTCTATAGCCACACGTTAAACCAGTATTTTTTTAACTTGGAATGGTTGGACGAAAAGCAGTTGGTGCTGACACCGGCAAGATTTTCACCGCAGTTATTTCGCTTAGATTTGCTCACGGGACATTTATCGACCGAGACTGTACAGCATGCGTTCGCAGAAACCCGTCGTAGTACTGGTTCGAACGAATGGTTTGCGATTGTGGCGCCTGATGTCAAACCGCCGCGTTTTCAGTTGGCGACGCTGTCAAATATGACGCAGGAGCAGCAAATTTTTAATCTGCCAGGCAAACCGCGAGATTTAGCGTTTAGCCAAGTCCCCGGTCAATTATTGCTCACAGAGTTTGAGGATAAACAGTTCAAATTATCGTTATTTGACACCAAGACGGGGACTAAAACCTTATATCTGTCGCATCAAGATCGTTTTCGTGTATTACAGCCACATCCCGATAAGCCATTGATATTGCTGCAAAGTGATCGCTTATTGTTGCTCGATACCACCCACGGAACCTTACAGCAAGTGACGTCAAAACAGCAAAAGGTACAAGATGGTTATTTTCATGCGCATGACAATGCGATTTATTTTACGGAACAAATCAGCGATCAGTGGCGGGTGAGTAAATATGATCTCGATAACCGTCAAACCAGCTTAGTGGCAACCGGGTATCGATACTTGCACCGTTGGCAAGATACATATGCGGCCGTTGATGGCCAAGGTCAGTTTTGGCTATTGGATTATCGCTTAATCCCTGATCGCAAGCTGCCACTCAAGCTGCCGGGCGATTTCTTTTATGCGCGGTTATTTTTGCAAGGTGATACCTTGACCGTGACGGAGTTGACGAAGCAACTCACATGGCGTGTGCATCAAGTCGATTTAGTTAAATCAACCAGAACGCACTCGGATTTACCGGTAAATCCAGTCCGGGTTCCGGATGCGATCAGTGTGAAAGATGGGCAGATTTTATTTGCCAACTGGTTACAGGTGAGTAGCCCTGTGGTTCGATTGCCGGGCCCACCAATTCCATTGCAGCCACACTAAGTTGAATGTGCGAGCATGGCGCTTGCACTGTTGTGCCGCGCTATGAACTCTGCAATGAACCCCGCAGTGTTCCCCACAATGTACTTAGCAAGCTGCGTAGATTCGCAGTATCGCAAAGTTAAAGACACTGATATGGCATCAACGGTCTGAAACTGCACGGCAAAATGTTCAGGCCTTGGTGTGCAGTTTTTCTCCTATCCCGCCAAAGCGCAGTGATGTCAGTTAAAAAACGCTGCTGTTAACCCTTGCAACTTGCATTGGCCGAACCGGGGAGTGCACTGTGCGGGATTACATCGGCTTTTTCACTGAACTTATTCAAGCTTTGTCGCCATCGGTGGATGCAGACGTCATATCATTTTCCCTCGCATCGCGTTTTAATGCCGATGGTATTTGGGACCATTCATTGTTTTTATCAATTTAAAATTATTATTTTCAATTACTTAGTTGGTTATATGCTGGTTGAAGTGAAAGTTATAACGAAGTCCGGCAATGGTCGTGGTTTCGTTATGGTGGTTATGGCGCTGTCTGGCTAAATTGAGCTCATCGCAACGAGGTTCGATAGCAGCTTACCGATAGCAAGCGTATCGAGTTCGTGAATAACCAGTGATTCACACATTTACTAATACATAGGATGAGGATATAGCCATGCAGACGACAAACAACACACACAACAACATGAATACAATCATCAGCAGCAAAATCAGCACATCAATGGCCGCGGTCAGTTTCATAGTATGTAGCCTTCTGGCTAGCCCTGTAGCGCTGGCGGCTGATGCCGGTCAGTCATATGACGAAGTGCGCTCTCGGATGAGCTGTGGTAATTATTATGTGGTAGAACACGTCCGTTATGATCAGTGTGTTGTGACGGCAACCGTGATCCGTAACCAAGCCACATTAGAGATGAATAACGAACAGTGGTTAGCCGAACAGTTGCAAGCGCAAATGGCACAAACCGCGCTCACGGCACGTCAATAAATCGCTATATCGTTGTCGAATTTATCTATTTATTACAAAGGACGAACTTATGAACAGCATGATGAAAAAATTAGTACGTACATTGCCTTTTGCCATGGCGGCCATGGTAAGCAGTTACAGTGCGCTGGCGGATACCTCGATGTGGAAAGTTTCCAAAGGCAACGACTTTATCTATCTCGGCGGTACTGTGCATTTATTACCACCATCCGCCTTCCCGTTACCTGAGGAGTTTGATGTCGCGTACAAGGCGGCCGATACCTTGGTGTTTGAAGCGAAAACGCCAGAGCCAGGTGATAACCAAGCGCAAATTCGCATGATGCAGGCATTTTCCTACGCCGATGGTAAGCGGCTGAGTAAGGTGTTATCGCCAGAAGTGTATGCCAAGTTAGATGCCTACTTCAAAACAGTTGGGGTGCCGCTGGCCAATTTGGATGGCTTTAAACCCGCGTTTGTGATGCTAACCATGCTGCAAATTGAAATGAAAAAAGCTCAGCTCAATGGCGAAGGTGTGGATGCCCACTATATGGCTCGGGCGAAAAAAGATAACAAAACCACTCAGTACCTTGAAACCTTGGATGAGCAAATTGCCTTGTTAGCTGGCATGGGCGAAACCGATCCGGATCAGTTTATTCAATTGCAATTAGAGCAAGTGAAGGATTACAAGAGCTATTTCAACCAGTTGGTCGCGGCGTGGCGGGCAGGGGATTTGGCGTCGCTCAAGACTTTAGTGGTGGATGAAACCATCAAATTTGACCCCAAAATGTATGACGATGTTTTCACCAAACGCAACAATAACTGGCAACCTAAAATTGAACGTATGTTTGGCAACAAAGAGCGTGAACTGGTGTTAGTGGGGGCTGGCCATATGGCAGGTCCGGATGGCGTGTTAGCTCTGCTGGAAAAAGCCGGCTATAAAATTGAAAAAATGTAAGCTCGAACCATCAGGCTCATCATATTGGATGAGCCTGATGGCTGTATCCATGTACCCTCGCCAATCTACGCCAGCGCGCTGAATGCTGATACCGCAGCGCGTGTTTTCATAGATGACAATGTCATCGTAAGAATTTTTCCACGCATCGTTCACTGTAATTTCAGTTTAATTCCGTTAGAATCTGCCTATTAACTCAAAAGGATTGGCAAAATGGCATTAAACGTGGTGATCCTCGCGGCTGGTAAAGGCACGCGGATGAAATCGTTACTTCCCAAAGTGTTGCACAAAGTGGCTGAGCGGCCGATGGTGCAGCATGTGATTGATACCGCCCGCCAGCTGGGCGCTGCAAAGATTAATTTGGTTTACGGTTATGGTGCTGAGCAGCTGCAGCAGCAGTTGGGCGATCAACCGTTAAACTGGGTGTTGCAAGCGGAACAGTTAGGGACAGGTCATGCCGTGCAGCAAGCGGTGCCTCTGATCGCGGATGATGACACTGTGCTGGTATTGTATGGCGATGTGCCGTTAACCCGCGTTGAAACACTGCAACAGTTATTGGCGGCACGTGCTGCCGATGGTTTGGCGGTATTGACCGTGAAGCTGGCCAACCCCACAGGTTATGGCCGTATTGTGCGTGAGCAAGGTGCTGTGGTTGGTATTGTTGAGCAAAAAGATGCAACGCCAGAGCAGCTGCTGATCAATGAAGTCAATAGCGGCATCATGGCGGTGCCTGGCCAAGCGTTAAAGCGTTACTTAAGCCAGTTACAAAACAATAATGCGCAGGGGGAATTTTACCTGACTGATATTATTGCGATGGCGGCGGCAGAAGGTGTGGCGATTGCCACCGCCCATCCGGCAAATCCGATTGAAACCGAAGGCGCCAACAATCGGGTGCAATTGGCACAGCTTGAACGTGCTTACCAAGCGCGGCAGGCCGAACAATTGATGCTGAACGGTGCCAACTTGCGTGATCCGGCGCGTATTGATGTGCGTGGTGAAGTGACAGTTGGCAGCGATGTCATGATCGATGTGAACGTCATTTTTGAAGGTAAAGTGGTTCTGGGTAATGGCGTTGTGATTGGTGCCAACTGTATTTTGAAAGATGTCACTATTGGTGATGGCACTGAGATCAAGCCAAATTCAATGTTGGAATCATCGACGATAGGTGCGGGTTGCTCTGTAGGGCCATTCGCGCGGATCCGACCGGACTCGGTATTGGCGGATGACAGCCATGTAGGTAACTTTGTCGAACTGAAAAAAGCCAGCTTGGGTAAAGGTTCTAAAGCTAACCATTTAACCTATTTGGGCGATGCCGTGATTGGTAGCAAGGTCAATATCGGTGCCGGTACTATTACGTGTAACTATGATGGTGCCAATAAGTTTGTCACTACCATCGAAGATGGCGTCTTTGTCGGTTCCAACAGTGCCTTGGTCGCGCCTTTGACCTTGGGACAAAACAGCACTGTTGGTGCAGGCTCGGTGGTCACCAGCAATGTTGCTGCGGACGAGCTAGTGGTAGCGCGCAGTAAACAGCGTCATATCAGCGGTTGGCAGCGGCCGGTGAAAATCAAAAAGTAACGGCATGGCTAAGCTTTTAGCTTGCTGCTTAGCTACGCGACAGAGCTAAACCAAATGGCTATACCAAACAGCTATACCAAACAGCTATACCGCATAGCTATACCACATAGCCTATCTCATATCGCATAGCTGCAAGAATTGCTATGCGATATGGGAGTAAACCGCCGTTTTTTTAGAGCACTCGAGGTCAGCGATTGACCTCGAGTCTGCTGTTGTGACCGCATGCGTCCACATCATGTTGAGTGAGATCTCATATGTTGCCGTTTCATCTTGATAACCGTCTTGTATCAGCAGTAGGCTCACCGCGTGGTGGGTTGTGGCACGGTCTGATCCTGCTGCTTTGTTTTGTAGTAAGTTCCTGCAGTAACACGCCGTCTTTGGCGCTGTACAGCGTATCGCAGGCGGAGCTAAATCAAATGGCACAGCAGCAAATCGGCCGTTTACAGCAGCAGGTGGCGATCAAAGGTTTGCCTTTACAGTTTGCCGTGCAGCAGCTAGATATTCAAATTGCGCCTGCGCAGCAGCCGGTGTTATGGGTATCGTTGCGGGTTCAGGGCAAGGTGGATGCAACCTTGGTACAGTTGCCGGTTGCGTGGCAGCTGCAGCTGGCGGCGCAACCTTACTTTGACCGAGCTAAGCAAGGCATTTACTTACGTCAATTTCAGCTCAAGCACAGTGAGATCCAGGCGGGGCAATGGCAAGGACGGCTAAAACCTTTAACCGCACCGTTGCAAGCCGAAGTGGAGCGCTTGCTGGCGGATTACCCTGTGTATCGGTTGGATAAAACCAAGTGGCAGCATCGCTTGCTATTGGACATGCCGTTACAACTGCAATTGGTGCCAGGGCAAATTATCCTGACACCTGAAGGCTAACTGCGGGACTGCACTGGTGTTGCCGAATATCGCCGCATACACATCAACACAAACGCCACCATCAAAGTGTGGCTATTGTTGTGGCAGCAACCACTGCGTATGAGGTAGTGCTGGCATCAGTTGCTGCTGCAAACTATCGTATTCTTGATAAGGGAACAGATACTTTCGGACCAGCGTACGTACCTGTGCTGACGCGTCGAGCGCTGTCGCATCGATGGTAAAATAAATATAGGCGCGTTGCTGATCGATCACGCCCATTTCGATACGTTGGATGCGATCCAGTGGCCAGCGGTCTTCATCAATACGTAAATGCTGCGCATCGATTTGCAGCCGCTGCTGTAATGATTGCAGTTCTGCCCCTAAGATAGCCTCGCCTCGCTGCCGATGTCGCATGATCAGCCATAACACCACCACCCAGGCCACGATTACAGACCCAAGCGCCAGCCAATCCTGTTGCAGTACCTGCTTGATACTGCTTAGGACAAAGGCGACTGTGGCGAGCAGCGACAACAGCCATTGGTTCATTGTAAAGTGTTGATGACTTGGCATCGGCAATCCTGTTTCAATCTCTTTGTGCTAAACATACCTTAATCACGACCATGCTATGAAAGGTCGTTGCATGCCTTGATAGCAACGCATTCTATACAAGGATGCAACGCTTGGCACTAGGTCACGATACGAATGCCTGGAAACTGAGTTTGAAACCACGATGTGACTGCGGGCAGCTCCGCCGGATCAAACGCCCAAAAATGGTCACCGTTCCATGCCAAATGCACATAGGCCGCGCCAGATACACTGTGGGTGCCCATGGCAACTTGCGACAGGGCGGGGAGCGCGAAGTCGCCAATATGGGCTTGACCGTTTCGGAGCTGTAACTGATTGAGCAAACTATATTGCAGATCTTGAGTTTGTCGCTTTTTAAAGCCATACCCAAGCACGGCAAACATAGTCGCAAGGCTGGCAATATGTAACAACGTATTGAACCAACTAGGGATGGCCAACCAACGCACCGGTAGCTGTAAGGTGCACAATATCGAAACGATACAGGCAATGAAAAACAACGCTAACAGTTTGGGGTTGTTGATACTACGCAGTAAACCAGGCTGTGGCGCTGGCCCTTGGCGCAGGATAGCTAAGGGTTTAGTTGATGATGTAGTATTGGCTGTTAATTGTTGCATAAAAACCTCCTTTGTTTAAATAATGCTAGCCCTGCGTTATAATTTTTGCAAATCTGTCAGGTGCTCACTGGCGGGCCAGTGCTGTTCTAGCAATTGCACAACGGTCTGCAGGGGTAACTCTAGTTGTTGTGCCGATAAGATCAATGCCGCCAGCTGTGGCTGCAGTAATTCGGCTCTATCTGCCGTGCTCGCCGTGGTTTGCGCTTTGACACGCATCGGTTTGCCGCGCTGACGTTCAATCCAGCCTTCGGTTTCGAGCAAACTATAGGCTTTTGATACTGTCATGGGATTGAGACGATATTGCAGGGCGATATCACGCACCGACGGCAATTCGTCACCGGTTTTGAGTTGGTCACTTTGAATTAGACGCCGGATCTGATCCATGATTTGCCGATAGATGGGTTCACCACTAGCGGGATTGAGTAAAAGCATGGGTTTGCTCCTCGATACGACGCGCTTGGATATAAAGTCCCATCAAGTCTAGACGTTGCAACCGTTGCTGTGCCCAGCACCGCAGTGGCCAATGACATGCCAGTAAGGCCAGGTTGATATAGAGCGGCATGGTGTCACTGGGGTAAATGACAAACGGGATCAGCCATAGCACTAAGACCGCCAACAGAACCAGACCCGTCATGGTTTGCCGCAAATGTGCCCATATCAATTGCAGATAGCCCAGCTGAACACTGATATTAATGCAAAACAGCATTACATTGAGATACATGAGTACAACCTTGAGGGTGTCGTCCTGCGGCCATGGCATAGTGCACGCTATAATGAGTGCCATGCTTGGCATGCTGTAGGCGATGGTCTTGAACAACAAGCGTTCATACTGCGTCAACAATTCACGCCGTGTCGTAGTGCCATACCAGTACAACATGGCTAAGCGTTGCCCCATGTTGTTGATCAAGATCAGCAGCCCGATCAGCATTAAAAACACACAGAACAGCCGAGTACTAACGATATTTATCGGCTCTGGTTTTAACCATTGCATTAAGCCGTAGCCGAACGCAATTAATTGGCTGAGGCCAAGGGCGCGCTGAATACCCCAAAAATCATTGGGCTCTTGCAACGTCAGGCTTGCCGCCAGTTGTTTGGCGTTATGCCATTGCCGGGGAATAGTTCGTTGCCACCATGGCCGAGCAGAGGCAAGCGACGAGCTATCATGTGCGCTCTGTAGCGTGCTGTCATCCTTCGGTGTTGATTTGAAGGCCGCGCCTAAACGCATGGACACTAAACGCTGAGGGAATAGACGTGACGTAACATGTAGTTGGGTATTGCTCTTACAAATTAAACGATACGTCGCCCACCAGCACAACACGCAAAGCGCCGCCACCACTGTGCAGGCCCAAGGTGTGATAAACCCTGCGGCCCATTCACTGCGGGCCACGGTGGGGGTGATGGTGGCATAAAACACTAACCCAAATGTCGCGGCAGGGCCAAAGCGTAATACCGCGTAATTATAAACCGCCAATCCGATGCCACTATACAGTAGCGCTGCCACAGTGCTGGGTATCCAGAGCGCGTCGATACCGCCACGGATCAGTACAATGGGCAGCACACACATGAAAAATAACAACTGACTGCCAAAAACGATGCTGCATAAATAGCGATGGATAGATGGCAATAACATGGCGTTTTTCACCTGTCGAAAACGCCGCACAGCCAACACCGGCAGTAAAATGTTGCATAAAATGCCCAGAGCCAAAAACAGCACGGCAACCCCAGCGACGTAGCCAAAATAGGTTTGCCAGGTCGGGAATAATCCCGCGACCTTTTGCCCCACCACCATCGCAATCAGCAGCGCGCCCAGCAACGGCAACCCTAACATTATCCAGCGTAATACCGGATGTGGCCAAATGACGACTGTGGCTACACTGCACAGTTTGCCCCACCACGAGCTGCGTTTAGGGGCGGTGATGGTGGTGGGCAGCTTCGCGACTGCCATGGTTATGCTGCGTGGCGTGGTAGTGGATATGTTCATGCATGAAACTCCAAAAAGATACCTTCCAATGACAAAAACTGCGGCGTGATGCGATGGTGCGACAGCTGTGTTGGTAGCAATGTTTGTAGCAAAGCACAGGTATGTTCCAGCGCACCAGGTTGCTGTTGCCATAAGGTAAGGTGACGTTGGCCGGCAAATTGGTGATCACGTAATAGCTTGATATCGGGCAAATCAGGTAGCTCCACATCGGTGGGAATATGGATCACCGCCACCGATTCTTTTAACTGATCGAGTTCACTATCCACCAGCAATTGTCCATCTTTTAACAGCCATACATGACTGGCGATTTGCTCTAAGTCACTGACAATATGCGAGGAAAATATAACGCTAACCGGGTTCGCACTATCGGCGGATGCGCTCACAATATCGATCAGCTGTTTTAAAAATTGCTGTCGTGCCAATGGATCCAAGCTCGCCACGGGTTCATCCAAGACCAATAATTCAGGGCTATGGCACAAGGCTAAAATGATCGCTAATTTTTGCTGCTGGCCTTGCGACAGCTGGCGGATTTCTTGATGGATGGGGATCTGCCATTCTTGCAATAAGCGCGCGCACAGCTGGTGGTCCCACTGTGGTTGAAACTGTTGGAACAACTGCACTTGCTGGAGGGCTGTGGCGGTAGATAGTAAAAAATCGTGTTGCGGCACTAAGCCAATCCGCTGCCGTTCGCGCGGCGTTAAAGCGGTATGATCGACACCAAACAGGCGGCAATGACCGCTGGTGGCAGGGGTAAAACCAAGAATGGTGCTCAGTAAGGTAGATTTGCCACTCCCATTCTTGCCTAGTAATGCCACAACACTACCTGGCGTAATGTGGCTACTGATGTTGTGTAATATCGCGGTTTGGCCGATTGTGCGGCTGACATTTTCAATAACGACCATCTGACAACTCCTTTGTGCGCTTCTGTGCTTGCTTGGTGTATTAATGTAGTAATACACTAATGCAGAGCCAATGCAAGCTTCCATAGCAATTTCCATAGCAATGGGAACGATGAAAATTGTCGCAAATTGTAACTGTCAGTTTAATTAACATAGGTTTAACCATTGTGGTAGTATCATGGCCAGTACCGGACAAAAGAACCGCGAAGCTGACCCACTATTGCCTGTTATCTCCGTGGAGAATCCGCGGATGGCGTTGGCAAAATCTAGGCTAACTAAATGGAAATTAAAGAAAAACTGCAGCTTGGTGATTATGTGTTATGCCCTGTGAACCGCCATCTACTATGGGGCAACAAGGAAATTGCACTGGAACCCAAGGTATACGATGTGCTTTGCTATTTGTTGCAGCATTATGACCGTTTTGTCAGTTTAGACGAGCTGCATCAGCAGGTCTGGGCCGGCCGTATTGTCAGTGATACCGCGGTGCGCCGCACCATTAGTAAGTTACGCGTCGCGCTGGATGATCAGGCAGAACCTGCGCGATATATTCAATCGGCAGCAAAACGCGGTTATCGCTGGATCATGACACCACAGGCTGTGTCTGCTGTGACGCCGCAAAGCCAAGCGGCGACGACGACGCCTCTCGCGAAGCCAGGTGAGTACCATCCCGCCGACCTCGCAACTGATGAGTTAAGCCCTAACACAATCGATAGCACAATCGATAGCACAACAGTAATTGCAAGTGACAGTGCAATCAATAACCCAATCAATAACCCAATCAATAGTGCAAGCGGTAGCTCTCCCGCCAGCGCTCCCGTTGTTGCAACCCATAACGCCGCCGCTCCCCCAGCACAACAGGTATCGTCTGATACGACGTTGTCTGCCGTTGTTGCACATACCGCACTGACGTCGGGTGCTACTACTGATATGTTGATTGGGACTGATGCCACACGGCAGATCACCGAAAAGGCGCCTCGGTCGCGGCATTTGAGCCGGTGGATATGGAGCCTTTTGCTCATTCTGGGTCTTTTCATGGTTGGCGTTTGGTATTGGCAACAGCAGCAAAGCTGGCAGCTGGGCAACGCTTTGGTCAGTATGCATGGGCAGAAATTATCGTTAGATCCGCATCCGAAACGCGCGGTGGTGGTGTTTGCCGCTGTGCCGCAATCGACGCAACATTTTGCCGTGTTTTGGCAAGATCTCAGCACCGGCGTGGTGCGGCAATTAACCGCCAGCAATGGTGATGTGATGCAAGTTCGGTTTAACCATGATGGTAGTGCTATTTACTTTCATGAGTTAAAAAACAAACAATATCAGCTGTTTAAGCAGTCAATCAACGACAAAGGTGAGTTAATTGGCGAGCCGACTCCGATGGGGCCACCCTATGCCACTATGTTTGACATTGAGCGCATCCCACATAGTCAGGATATGGTGATTTCGGCCGGTTCGGACAGTGATTTAAAGCTATATCGGCTGACCGCCGCTGGCGAGTGGTTACCGATTAGCTACAGCAGCAGTGCCAAAGTGCAAGATTATATGGCGAAAGTATCTCCAGATGGGCAGCAGGTGGTATTTGTGCGACGCGTGGCCGATCAGCCGCAGCTGTTGATGATCCAAGATTTGGCCACTGGCAGTGTGCGCAAGCAGAGCCTGTACAAAGAATTTCTCTACGATATTGAATGGCCGAGTGCCCAGCAAATATTGTTGCTCGGTAGCCGCGAATTACAGCTGTGGCAGCCACAACAGGATCGTTTTCACACATTGCAGCAAGACCTGATGCTGGCCGACCCCAGTTTGGGGGGGATCAGTCGTTCCATCGCGATGCTGAATATCGATGATAAACCAAGCTGGCTGCAGCTGATGATTAAACAAAACACTGGTATTTTTAGTTTTGCCAATGGCCCTGTCGGTAAACTGACTCAGCGGCGCCGTCTGTATACCGGTGCCCATACCGCGGCGTTATGGTTTACCGATGAGCCCAACAGTTACTATCAGCTCGAACACAGTATCGAATGGTCGCGTTTATCCAAGTTGCAAGCCGATGGCGGTGTGCAGGTGTTGCTGGAAAAACCTTATGGTGAATTAACGGTGGCCAATGTTCATGCGAAAACGCAGCAGTTAGTGCTGCGTGTATCCGGGAAGTTTTATGTGTATTCGGCCAAAGATGGCCAGCTCAAATCGTTAAACCTGCATGACCAGCATTGGTCAGCGGCACGGTTTAGTGCGGATGGTCGTCAATTGGTGTTGTCACGGCAAGAAAATGGCACTTTGCAAAGTTGGTTGTATGATCTTGATAAAGGGACTTTGCATTTTATTGCCGCTGATTACGAATGGATGTTGCCTTATGGCAAGGGTTATTTGGCGCTGAATCGTCAGAAGCAGTTGGTGATGGTCATCAATGATGTAGCTGAACCACTTGGGGTGCAGATTGAAGGCCGCTTTGGCAATATGTTCCATCTGCGCGGTGACGAGCTGTGGTGGATCGAAAGTGAATTGTATGAGCAAAGTTTGCATCGATTACAGATCCCTAGTCGTCAACATGATCGATGGCAAGAACAGGGCCGCGATTTATTCCAACGCTTTGATGTCAATATCGCCGGCACCGAATGGATGTTAATGAATGTGGTGCCGATAGATACTGAGATTCG
>JACCDR011352435.1_pt1 | contig 64098 bp, 73 predicted proteins | sample 7446431 | NCBI WGS metagenome assembly JACCDR01 (sample SAMN15323443, study PRJNA562643) | freshwater metagenome | isolation source: river surface water | place: USA:Blue River Watershed | collected 2017-08-17 | reverse complement strand
CACAATAAGCAAAGCGGAATAATTTCGTTAAGTGATGGGCGCGAACTGCTTGTGTTGCCGGATTATGAATCTGCGCGGCACGCTGAGCGACACCCACCGAAAGACACCGCCGAGCGTGATGCGTTGGTGAAAGGTCTGGACTACGCCATCAACAACGCAGTTCACACACCAATCAGTCACGACCTACTCCTCGACCTCCGCGCATACCTGTCTCGCGACCATATTCCCGCCGCCGGGAAAAAGGTGGGCGGATGATTTGCTACCGCGACATGACATTCTGCACGGCGAACTGTGCGAACCTTGCTTGCCCTGATAAGCTTACCGACAAGGTTCGTGATGGTGCCGAAAAATGGTGGGGGCAGAAAGGTGCGCCGATTGCGGTTAGCGACTTCAGCGCGAATTGTAGCCGATATGTGTCTACAAACCATATTCCCGACGCCGGGGAAAAGGTGGGCGAATGAACGCCGATCTGCGCGAGGCGATCAGCCGGTTCCTGATGAACGTCTATTCGCCCGAAAACCTGGACACTGCGCCGGTCAAGCTGCGGCAGGCGGTGGAGCTGCTGGATGATGTTGTGACCAACGGGTCGCGTGTCGTCACGGCGGGCGCTGTTGCAATCGATATTGACGAACTTTGCCCAGAGTGCGCATCCTACTTCGACAACGCGCCGCCGGACGATGCGCTATGATCTGGCTAGAACTCGATAGCGTGATGGCGAAGACATCATTGTCACGGACCTACATTCTCGGCCGCAAAGGCGGGTTTCCTGCCGGCATCAAGATCGAAGGCAAACGCGACCTGGTCTGGGTTGAATCTGAAATCGACGCCTGGATGGCGGGTCAGGTCGATGCTGCCCGCGCCGCCTGAATTGTAATCCCCTGCAGCACTGCCGACGCCTCCGCTGAGCGCAGGTGGCCGTAGTGCTTCTCGATCATTCCAACAGAGGTGCCGGCGATCTTAGCCAGGGTCATCAGATCCATGCCGGCCAGGCAGAGTTCGGTAATCGCGCTGTGCCGAAGCGTGTAAACCACAGTGTCGCCCGGCAGATTCGCCGCCTTCGCCGCGGCCTTGAGCGGCACCCCCCAGTTCTGACTGGTCCACGGCCGGCCATCGTCGCGCGTGAACAGCAAGGCATCGCCCCGCCTTTCGTTCTGCAGGCGCTCAAACAATGGCTGCAGGCCTTCCGGCACCGGCACTGTGCGGCCGGCATGCTCCTTGTCGTGGCGGATGTACAGGGAGCAGGTCCTGGCGCCGTAATCGCGCGCCTGGGCATGCGCCAGCGCCCCTGGGCGCAGCGGGAGGACGCACAGCACCTCGCAGAAGTCCTTGAAGTTGCCGCTGCAGGCGTCCAGCAGTGCGAAACACTCCGCCCTGGACAGGCAGACCTCGCGGCGCGCGAGTTCGCTCCTGGGCGTCGGCATGGCCTTGAGCGCCCGCTTCCAGGCGGCGTCGGACTTCACCAGCCCGCCCTGCAGGGCATCGTTCAGCGCCGCGCGCAGGAACGTCCGCTGCCGGTTGACGGTCGCCACCCTCTTCTCGATCTGGGCCTTGGAATACGGCGTGCGTTTCCCGCTGCGGTGCCGCCTATCCCAGGCCGCCACGTCAGACTCGGTCAGCTTACTGAGCGGAACCTTGGCGATCGGGTCGTCGGCGATCAGGCCCTGGTAGCGGCTCGTGTCGACTGGGTTGTCGCGCCGGTCGATGTAGATCCGGCAGGCCGCGCCGACAGTCGCGCCGCTGGCCTTCTGGCCGTTGGACATGAACCATTCGTTCGCCAGCGTCAGCGCGGCATGGTACTGGTCGGCCTCCGGGATGTGCGACAGGCTGCCGATGGTGTGCTTGATCCGCTCGCCCTGCCGAACCAGCTTGGCAACCCAAGACCCCTGACCATTCTTGCCCACCCGGTAGCCCAGCGTTTTCCCATGGCCGATGGATTCCCAATACGGCTCACGATTCGGCGCCAGCGCCTTCCGCGTCTTCACGGTCCTGATGCTCATGATCGCCCCACCCAATTATCCCGGCGGGCATCCGGCGGGCATTTCAGGGGTATTCTGGGGGATTCTCGGGTACTTTACAACCACAAAAAAAGACCCCTCGAATCCGAGGGGCCGTGCATAGGGTATTGATTTTATATGCTATTTCATGGTGCGCGGTGCAGGGATCGAACCTGCGACCCTTGCCGTGTGAAGGCTCAACGAAGGCCATCTACAAAGGCTTCCCGTTGACCGGCGGGCATCCGGCGGGCATAATGCTGCGAGTGGTGAATGCGCGGGCTGACGCGCTACCCGTGAGTGCCAAACTGCCGGACACCCACAACCTCTGCGGGGCAAGATTTCCGGCAGGAGCGTGTAAGAGGCGGCACATGCTGGAAGTATAGCACCAGCCACCACTCGCCAAAGGTGCGGCCATGCGCTACCGCGGCGTAATAATCATGGATGGGCTGGGAGCTTCCCGGCCGGTAAACCCCGCTCCGGCGGGGTTTATTTTTAGCGGCGAAAGTAAAATTACAGATGCTTGAATTTTACTTTCAAGTTCATGGATGCTAAATAGTAGCGCATGCCATTGAATTACCTGAATTAAATGTCATGTATTTAAGTTATTATCCGGGCGCTTTGCAAATAATTACTTCACTTCGGCCTGCTCCCTCACCCACTCCTGCAGCGCCTCTAGCTGCGCTTCGGTTTCTCGGTGCAGCTTTGCTTCGGCGGCTTTTTGTCGCCCAATGTCTGACAGGCTAACCTCTGCGGGGGCTGCATCAGCTCCGCTGGCGGCGTCGGAAACCTCGCCTTGGTTGGCGTCGTTCCACAGGCGGACAAAGCCAGCATTGACAGTACAAGCAGCATCGTTTTCAGGTGTGACATAGACTGGAACCTCCTTGATGATTTCGTCGCCCTTGATGCGGATCGTCCGCACCCTGTCGACGTACTTGGTGACCACTTTCTCGGTGACGGCGCCCTGCCGGTAGACAATGCGCACGGTCTCTTTGGCCTCGGCAACCTCCGCCTTGGCCTGCTTTTTTTCGATGCCGGACTTGCCGTACTGGCAGCCGCCGATGAACACGGCGGCCACCACCAGGGCGCGCAGCACCCATTTGATTACCCAAAGGTACGGCTTGATCTGGATCAGGTACGGCTCCAAAAATGCTCGAATTGCGTTCACTCATCACCTCCCGTTTGATCGTTTAAGGTCCTCAGCCGGCCGCTCATGACGATGCCGTTCACCGACAGGGCGTCATTCCTCGCCTTCTGGCGCAGGGAGCGGTCCAGGGTGCCGCGTGTGATGGCATAGCCTGGGTTGGTCCTGCTGAACGCGACAATCGCCTGCAGGGCGTCCCGCATGCCCTCACGGTCGCCGGCACGCACGGCCAGCCCATACCGATTCATGAGCGCTGTGCGGCGCTTGAGCAGCTTGGCGTCGGCCGACTTGAGCGAATTGTTGGCGTCGTACTGAACGGCCAGGTCCTGCGGCGTAAACCCAAGCGCCCTAGCGAGGATGCCGCCGGGGCCGATTTCGGCAATGGTGTCGCCGTCCAGGTTCGTTTCCTCTCCAGTGACGGCGTAGCGGCCGGCCTTGACCACCGACCGGGCTGCGGCCGGCAGCATGGTCTCCACGCCGCGCTGGACCTGCCCGGCGTTCATCTCCTGCAGGCCGCCGGCAACCTGGCTGGATCCGACGACGGCGGACTTGACGATGCCGCCAGTTGCGCCCAGCAACTGCTCCATCCAGTAATGGTAATAATCCCTGCCCTCAAGCTCCCGGTCCGGTGACCGGAACCAGAGGTTCGGGAATCCAATGCGCTCGCGCAGGTCGATGTTCAAGGCAGTGCCGGGCACGCCACTCAGCAGCACCCTGGCCGCCCCGTCGCCCAACAACTCGGCAACGCCCATGCGGAAGTGCTCCTCGGCCCCGAACGGGTCATCGTCATCGTCGAACGCACCAGCGATTGCCATCGCCAGGCCGTAGAACGGCATGCCGGTCACGCCGGCCATCAGGCCGTACATCCCCATCATGGCCCCGAGCTGGCGACGCGCCTCGGCCTTTGCCTGCGGCGTCTGGCCGCGCAAGCTGTCGTTGATGTCCCTGAACAGCCGATAGAGCATGTTGATGTTGTAATTGCGGAACACCAGCAGGATTTTCGCGGCATCCGACTGCATGAACCGCGGACGGTTGGCGTTGGAGTAGTCGAAATGGATCTCGTAGGTCTGCTTGCGGGCCATCCGTACGGCCGCGCTATGCCCGTACTTGGCGCCGCCATCGGCCTCCCTCGCCAGGCGATAGGCCGCCAGGGCGGTCACCTCGCGGTTGAACACCTCCGACTTGTGGAAGAACCAGGACAGTTTCGCCATCCACTTCTGGCGCAGCGCCGAATACTCAACCCCGTTCTCGCCGATGCCGGCCAGGTCGCTCGACTGCGTCTTGTCCAGCAGCCCGCTCTTCTCGAACTCCTTCATGGCCGCCAGCTCGTCGCCGCTGAGCGCCTTGCTGATGTCGCCACCGGTATTGAAGAACAACGTGGTGGCATCCCAAAGGTGCTTGACCGTCGCGCCAAACCCGTACTTGCTGCCCAGCACCGGCACGCCGACCATGGCGGTCTGCGTAGCGTTCAGGAACAGGTGCGCCGGGTTGGCGCCAAGGTAGTAGGCGAAGGCGCCGGTAGTGATCGCCTGGGCCGCTGCCGAGCCTTTCGGGTTCATCACCCACTCGTGCCGGCGGCGCATCTCGTTGACCAGGATCATGCCCTGAATGGGGTCATTCTCAACGGCCTGCTCTTGGGCAACATCAAGGTATTCGCCCATCTCCATGCCGTAGCGCAGCCTGGCGATCTGGTATGACCCATGGAAAAGGCTGGACGTGTAGGCGCGCAGGGCATCATTGCTGAACCCGGCCGTCTTCTTGCGATGGATGAACGCCTTGCGCATGCTCATGTCCGGCAAGGATTCCAGGTAGCGCTGGTAGATTGCATCGCGTACCTGCTCCACCATGGCATTCTTGGATGCCTTGATGCGCCGCGTCGTGCTCTTGTCGGCGGCCTCAACCTCATCCACCTGGTCGCTGAGGATTTCATCGATGTCCGCAATGAAGGTCGGGTCGATTGCGCCGCGCAAGTTGGACTTTTCGCTGTCTACCCAGGCCTTTACCTCGTACCCTTCGGCCGCCATTGCCGCCTGGTATTTCTCGGCCTCGGCCATGGTCTCGAACTTGCTGTACGAAACGACCTTGCCGTCCTTCTTGACCGCGACCGAGTAATTGCCGAAGCGCGCCAGCGGAAAGTACGGGGCATCGACGCGCATACTCTCGAACCGCGCGCGAAGATTTGCCGCCCTGCTGCGTGAGTTCTTCCTGGCGCTCTTGACGCGGCGCTTGTGGGCCTCCTCGGCATCGGCAATCAACTCATCCCTGCGGGCCTCGGTAATGGCGGCATCTTCATTGAGTTCCTGGATGCGCTTGCGCAGCGTGCGCTCTGACCGGTTGATCTGGATGGAAACGGCGCGCTCGAAGTTATCCACAAGCACCTGCTCAAGCAGTTGAACCTGGTTCGTGTAGGAATCCCTGGCCGATGCAAACACCCGCTTTGCTTCTGCGGACAGGGCGGAGAACCTGGCATTCAGCTCATCCCATTTTTCCGCCTTCTCGATGCTGTCGAAGTAGGTGTCCCGCTTGACCGACGGATCAACGCCGGCAACCGTGCTGTCGTGCATCAGCGCCGCAAGATCGGCGGCATCGCGCTTGTCTGCGGTATTGACTTTCAGCCAGTCCTGGGCGACCTCATCGTACTTCTGATGCAGGTTGTTGCGCATGGTCTCCATGGCGTACCGTGCGTCGATGTAGCTCTGTACCGCACTCATCGTCTTATGGGCGAAGTCGGTCAGGTAGTTCATCGGAACCATGCCCAGCACGGCCGGCTTGATGTCGGTCAGCTTGCTCTTGGCCCAGAAACCCGGCTCACTAAAAACCCCGCTCTCTGGCGGGGTTTGTGCGGGCTGTGAGTAGAAGGATTTGTACGGTCGTCGTTGGTCTACGCTGCGAGCGGACTGCTGCCTTGCATCCTCAGCCAGCACTCCAAGCCCCCTTGCCGATCCGCTTTCGCGTAGAACGGCACCGAGATAAGCTGCTCTCTCAATCGAAGCGCGGCCAATAACTGCCGCATCGGATCGCTCAGTGGTCGTTGCTTGATAGACTCGGAAGACTTTTCGAGCGTCTTCAGCAATAAGTTCAAGTCCCCGCTCGGAGAGAGGTTTGCCGCTATTGTCCTCATAGCGTCCCAATCCAGTGTTATATCGACCGGTTCGGCCATCACCCACCCCCATGAACGTGCTGATGTTATTGTACGACACATCAATCATGGATTCAATGTTGGCGGAGTCATTGCCAGACTGCCATTTCAGCGGCGTCGCCACCTTGCCGAGCTGACCATATTCAGGCCGTCGCGGATTCAGTTGATTCGGGTGCGGCTCCATCATGCGGGTGGTCTGGAACTTAAGCGCCGCCGACAGCATGTGTTCGGTACGGCGGTACAGAGCCTCCACGCTCAGCCCGGCAGGGTCGCCAATGAACACCTTGCCGGCGTTGTGGGCGTAGTTGAACAGCGCCGCGTACAGCATCGATCCTTTGCTGGCGCCGGCCTTCAGCGGTGAGGCATCTAGGTACATGCGATTGCCGCTCTTCTCGATATAGAAGGTGGCCTCGGCGTCACCGATCTTGACTTCCCACTTCTCAGCCTGGGATCGCTCTTCTTTGTCTTTGTGATTGAAGGAAGTGGTCGCAGTTCCCTTAAGCACGGGCACCATCCTGTCGCCCGTCACTTCCCGGAACACCTCCTTGAGGTCTTTCGATTGGCTGACACCGTACTGGAAGAAGCCGTCGCGCTTGGCGATGTTCAGCAGGTAGTTGCGGACGACGGCCATATTGGCGCCGGACTGACTGAACAGCGGCGCGTCAGCAATCAGCCCTTCGTCTATCGCTATGGCGCGCGGAATCGCAATCATTTGGTCTGGCGCGTAGTTGCTCAGCATGTCCAGACTGGACACCAGTGACGGCTCTTCATCCATTTCATGCGAGGCAAAGATCAGGTGCTTCCCGCCGCCCCACAGGCGTTCGGCAGTCATGGAATCCGGGATGGTTTCGCCGTACTCCTGCAGCAGTTCTTCAAGGCGCTCGGGGTCGATGCTCTGGCTGAACGCCTCCACGGGCTTAGCCTGTTGGGCAACGCCAGACTGCACGAAGTTGGCCGCGGCCGACAGCTGTTCGCGGATAACGGCAGGCGTCATGGCGCGCAGCTCGGCATCTGAAAGCGACAGCGTGAATCCGAGCTTCCGCAGGAACTGGCGGATAGCTGCGGCGATGCGGTCCAGGACGCTGTTGCGATACCCCTTCTCAGCCATGACCGCAATCGCCTCTTTGACGAAGGTGGTGCGGTCGGCGTCCTTGTATCGGCGGCGGACGCCGGCAAACAGGTCATTGTATTCGGCGCGGCGCTCCATGTTGGACACGGCCTTGTCGATCTGCGCCCACAGTTCAGGTCCGGTAACGGCCTCCATGCCATGGTGGCCGATCAGTTCGTGCGCCAGAACGATGCGGGCGTTGCCGGCGGAGCGCAGGTTGTCAGCCACCACATAGACATTGCGGCCGTCATAGTAGCCGTCGGCCGTCTTGTACCCGTCCGTCGATTTGGCAGACTCAGGAAGCTCTTCGGCGCTTTGAACGATACGCACGTTGGCAAGTCCGGCATTCGGGCCAAGCTCCTCCTTGACCTGGGCAACTGTCACGCCGCGCCCAGGCTTGCCTTCCGGCTGAGAGAACATACCGGTTTTGCCATCGGCCTCGATCACATCCTGGAGTTTCTTCGAGGCCAGCAGGCGGTCCATGATCTGGATTCCGGCCGTACTGGTAGGCACAAAGTACCGGCGCGAGTAGCCGATGCGCTCCATGAATAGGCCGAGCGATGAAAGTTCGGCATCCTCACCGGGGGTGAACTCTCGACGGCCTTTTAGTTCGATGCGGACATCGCCGGAGACCATGACGCGTGACAGCTTCCAGCCGTTGGTAAACTCGCCAGTACCGCCAGTCAAGATGGCCTTGACCAGGCCGGCGCCATCCATGTTTGCGGCGGCCGAGGTGACATTGAAGCGCCTGCGGACCTCAGCGACTTCGTTTGCCGGGATCAGTCGGCCCAGGAAGACGCGGCCATCGTCCGAGCGCACGCGGACCACCTGGATACGGGATTCCGTCGCCATCCTGTCCCAGACCGGCAGGATAGCGCCGGTAATCATGTGGATCTTGCGCGTAACGGTTGCCGGGCGGGCGGCGTTTTCGGCCTGCCAGAGCGCCAGAGCCTCATCCATGGAAATATCGGCCATGCCGATCAGGCCGCCACTGTAGTCGAAGATCTCGTCAACCGTCTTACGGAACATGCCGCTGGTGCCGCGGAACAGGTAGGTATCGACCACAGCGCCCTGCTTCGTCGTGCGCTGCCCGGCCTGCATTATGGCGTACACGCGGCGGCTGGACTTGTTTTGGACATACCTAAGCGCCTGGCCGGATGCGCCTTGTTCCGGGAACTCGTACATGGCGTTCGGTTCTTCGAGCGCCAGCTGAACGTATTTGGTTTCTGCCCCGGTGCGGGCGTCGGTATTTACCACGTCCTCCTGCTCGACATTGACGGAAAGTGCTTTCAGCGTCTGCATGCCGGCGTCGTACTCGCCCTTGGCGATGGCGTCATCGATCAGCATGTCCATCCGCGTGGTGAATTCGGCGAACAGCTTGCCCTGATCCTCAAGGGTCAGCGACAGCATGCGGTTGAGCACCTGAGTGATCGGCGGCATTTTCGACTCGGCGATCATTCCGGTGATGGGGTCCATGATATCCACCAACCCCATTTTCCTCAGCACGCCGCTCAGTGACATGCCGGGCACCTTCGACTTCCCGAGGTCATTGAGCAGGGCCACCATGGCGCCGCGCGCATACGAGGATTCCAGGTTGTCGCGCTCGCTGAACATGCCCTGGTTGGCCGTATCGCGCTGCCCCTTGGTCAGTGCGCCCAGTTGATCGAGGCGCCGCGCAATCGAGGACAGGAAGCGTTTGTGGGCCGGAATGTCGGTCGCCACCAGGAAGTAGTGCGGCGCCGAATCCTGGTTGGTCCGGTGCGTGCGGCCGAAACCCTGGACAGCCTTATCGGCACGCCAGCCCGGTTGCAGCAGGTAGTGTTTGCGCTTGCGCTGATTCTTCTTTGTGCGGTCGGCGTGGAAGCTGAAACCGGTGCCGCCTGCGTCGGAGAACACCAGGATCTTGCGCTTGTCGTTCATGAAGTCTTTGGCGTCGTTATTGGCGGCGGCCTTACCGCGCTTCTGCTCAAAGATTTTGCCGGAGCCGTCCGGGTTCCAGTCGCCGCTGACAAACCGGCGCTTGCGCCCGGTGATTTCGGCGATGGCGTCAGGGCCGTAGTAGTTAATCAGCTGCTCCAGCGGCGAGTCCGGGTAGCGCAACGCCTTGAGTTCTTCGATAAGGGCATCTCGCTTGGCTACCGCCTCCCTGTTCATGACCGGATTGCCGTTGGCATCCAGGACGATCTGGCTGATTTTTTTGCCGTTCTGGTCAAAGGCCGTCTCGTACTGCTCGACCGGGAAGGCACGCATCACCATGTCGATCAGCGCGTCGCGCGGTGACATGTCGAATTCCTCTTCGATATCCTCTCCGGCCTCCGCCTTCTTCTGCGCCGCGCGCTCCTGGGCGGCCTCGTTGGTGTTCACCAGCTGAATGACAACCGACTCGCCAGCCGCAATGTCGCGGTCGATCTGGTCGAAAACGGTCGGCAGCTGCATCGCCGTGATGATCTGCGAGAAGAACCGCTGTTGAGTGCCCCAGAATAAGGACTTGATGCCCTTCACGGCATCCTTGTTCAGGGTTTTGCCGTTCTTGTCCTTGATGTTGGTCAGTTCCAGCGCGGCATCGATGTTGTTGAGGACGACCTGCCAGGCCTCGGCCAGCTTGTCGTAGGTGTCACGCTGAATGTCGTTGAGCGGGTGTTCAAGGCGGGAGTAGGTCACATCCTCATAGGACAGCGATCGGGCCACATAGGCGCCCATCTGCTTGAGGTCGCGCGCGATCAGTTCCATGATGGCCAGGCCGCCCTGAGTGACCTGGGATACGAAATCGCCAACCTTGGCGAATGCCGTGCCGGTGCCCCACAGGCCAAGGCGCGGCGCATAGGACAGGTTTTCGACATTGGTAGCGCCAGTGGCCGATACATACACGATGCGGGCCTTTGGTAGCGCGCGCTGCAGCTCGACCACGGCGCGGCCCTGTGCCGAAGACTCCTTGGCGCTACGCCCGGTTCCGCTGCCTTCGGCATTGCCGGCGTTGTGCGCCTCGTCGAACACGATCACGCCATCGAAGTCCGGGCCAAGCCATTCGGTGATCTGCTGCAGGCGTGAGCGCGGTTTGAAGTCGGCCGGCGCGGCGCTGCCCATGGTCTTTGCGAAACCGGTATCCCCGGCGACGGATGCGATCAGGTCCCAAGACAGGTCCTTGATGTTCTGGCCGCCCTTCACCTTGAAATTGATCGTGCGCGCCTTGCGGTTCACCTTGCCCAGGGTGCCGACAGTGCCGTCCTTGAGCACCACGGGGTCATTCGCGGCAAATGCGTTCCACTGCTGCTTTGAGCGCAGGGTCGCATACGTGGTGAACAGCACGCCGTCGCGGATGGTCACCTTCCAGTCTTGGTCGGTAACGCCGCTCAGCCACCGAATCAGGTCCGGATCGCCGCCGACGCCCTCCATATCGCGCTTGGCGTCCTGCAGCAGGCCCTCCTTCTCGGATATCCAGACGGCCTTGTTGCGACCCTGGCGCTGGTTGTCCAGGATAATCCCGGCGATTTCCCGGCCCTTGCCGACACCGGTGCCGTCGCCAATGAAAAACCCGCGCGTCTCTTCGCTGGGCAGGCTCTGTGCGTGCGCGGTGCCGGCGTAAACGACCGATTCCAGCTGAGCCAGCGACAGCTTGCCGTCGGTGATGGTCTCGGCCGGCAGGTTCGGGGTGTGGTTGGGCGGCGGCGGCATTACAGACGCCATCGCCGCGGACTCCACCAGCTTGCCCGGATGGTCCTTTGCGCCAGGGATGCTCAGGCGCTGCGGCCGGTAGGCATCGAATATGGAGTCGGTCAGTTCGGCAGAGCGAGTATCCGCATCGACTGCGGAAACGGTCAGCCCAGATTTGCCAGCATCAGCTCCGCCATCGCCTCCAGCGACTCCGCCATCATCAGTTCGGTTTCCACGTCCTGCGTCAGCATGTCGTACACCGACTCGGGATTTACCAGCAGTTGTCCGGACAGGTAGCTCAGCATTGGCTCGACCTCCCACCCCTGCGTCTCCGCCCACCACAGCGGCGCCATCGCCGTCAGTCTGAGTTCGGGTGGAATCACCTTCTCCTTCCTGGCGATCTGCGCTATATGCAGGCTCAATTCCGTTTCGTTGAGCAACTTCGCCTGCCGAAACGTCAATTGTTGGGGTTCTTCGGTCATTTCGGATCTCCATCAGGATACCGGCCAGCTGATTGTAGTCCTTCGCCGGGGTCGTCACAACCGGCCGGCCAGACGGTTTGACCTTGTCGATGACCAGCAGGACGTTGTCGAACGTGGTTCCGTACTTGGCGTAACCAGTCCCATCGACCGGGATTACGGCGCGCACGTCGTATTTGGACTCGATCTCAGCCCACCAGGAAGTGAAGGCAGGCCTGTCCTTCGCCATACCCTCGCCAACGATGGCGACCAGACGGCCGCCGTCGGCCAGACGGGACAGGGCCTGCTCGATGTGGGTAGCGCCGTTCTTGGTGTTGCGCGTGCCCGCCATGCGGCCGGCGGTCGACGAGAACGGGGGGTTCATGACCACCAGGGACGGGACAATGTCCTCATCCAGCACGCGGTCGATCTGTTCGGCGTTCTCGCGGTGGACGGTCACGCCGGGGAATACACCCTGCAGCACGGCGGCGCGCCGATCAGAAAGTTCGTTCAGTACCAGCTTGGCCCCGGCGTTGTGCGAGAAGACCGCTAGGCCACCGATGCCGGCGCTCGGCTCCATCATTACGTCTTCCGCGGTGGGCGCCGCCACCCAGTTCGCCATGTAGGCAAACGGCGGCACGGTGCTGAACTGCTGGAATTCGTCCATTTCGGCGGTGCGCTTGGTTTGCGTCGGCAGCAAGTTGGTCAGCTGCCCAAGGCGGGTCGCATTCAGTATGGCCTGGCTGGCATCCACATCGGTCCGGAAGCGCTCCTTGTTGGCCATGATGTACCGGTTCACGCCGGCCTCCATGGCGTCGTAGGCGTCCTTCGGGCCGTACTTGCCCTCGGCCTGCGTGCCACCGAATGCCGTGTCGGCCTGGGCGAACAGGTCACGCCAGGTGATGGTCACGCCGTCATTGAGGCGCTGCTCGACCCAGCCGGCAATCTTCATGGACGCCGCCTGTTCATCGGCATTGGCTAGGCTGGCCGACAGCTTGTTCTCCTGCACGAAATGCGCCAGGTAGGGTTTGATTCCGGCACCGAATGCGCTGGCGATATGGCGGATGAACTCGCGCATCCCCTGGCCGGCCTCCTGAAACTTGCGCAGGGCGGCCTCGAAGTGGGGTTTGGCCTGCCGGTAGGTATCTTCGTCGAATCCGCCAGGGAAGCTCTGCAGACGGCCGGGCACGCCGCCAAACAGCTTCACCAGGCCCAGCATGCTCTCCTCCAGGCCGCCCACGCCGCTCTTGGCGATATCGGCCGCGATGCGCGCCGCCGTGCGCTGCTGCTTGGCCTCAGCCTCGGTGGGCTTGGCCGTCTGCCCGGCATCCTCGGCAAGGTTCCGCACGGCCTGCCCAGGCGATTTGGCCTCCGGCTTCTCCTGATTGGCCTCATTCAGCTCGGCCATCACGTCGTCGAACATGGCGTCGAACTCGCCGTTCGTCATCGCGCCCATGGACTGGTTCGGATCAGGCGCGGTAGCCGACTCGATATTTGCCATGGCCGCTGCCACTGCCGCTTCTACGATGGCGCGTTCGCGCTGGCGCTGGGCATCCTGTTCAGCTTCACGGATGGCGCGGTCGGCGCGCTCCTCTGCCTCTATGTCGGCCCGCAGCTTGAGCAGGTTGTCACCTTCCAGCAGTTCGCGCATGTACCGTTTGCCGGCGGTAATGGATTCTGGCAGCGCCTTATTGAAGGCGTCCAGACTGACGCTCAGGCGGCCATCGACCACGCTCACCGACTCACGCAGCGCATCCAGAACGGCATTGAAGCGCTTGCGCTCCTCGCCTTCTGGGTACGGGGTGCCACGGTATCCCTTAGCTTCGGACCATTCGCCTTCTTTGGCGTGGCTGGAAACAAGGTAGCTGCTGGTGCCGGCCAGGGTGTCGTGCGCCCAGGCCTCGAAGGCGCGCGCGATCAGTTCCTCGTTGTTGCCCCAGTAATCAGAGCCAAGGCGGTCGGCATTGGACTTGTATTTGGTGTTGCCGGCATAGGTATTCGACAGCAGTTGGCGCAGTTTGTTTTTGGCGTTCCCGATGTGGTCAGCCTTGCTGTCTTTGTAGAAGCGTTCGCCACGGAAAAACTCGCCCATCATCTTGCGGATTTCCGGGACTGAGTAATTGTGGTACTTCAGCACCTCAAGGATGGTCGAGCGAACCTTTTTCCAATCGCCGCCAGCGCCGTGCAAATCAAAGGCGTGCGCCCATTCATGGTAGACAGTGCCGTCGCCCTTGGTGTTGGTGACGTTGATTACCGGCACGGTGCCGCCGTTCGGGTGCGGGTGACTCGGATGGAAGTGCGCAGCATGCTTACCATGACCCAGGGCGCCGATGGTGAAGTGCATGTCCCCGCCAAGGCCGATCATTTTTGGCGGAATGCCGAAATGCTCAGCCAAATCCATAAAGGCGTCGTAGGCATAGTTCAGGTGATCTTGGCCGCCGTCGCCCTTCACCCAAGAGCCAAATCCGACATCGGCAAAACCCAGCTCTTGCTTGAATTTCTCCGGCGTCATGTCGGCGCCCTGGCGGCGGTCGGTCAGGCCATCGCGGGTTACGCGGTCCAGGCGCGGCGGCACAAGCGGCCGGCTGCGGGACGGTAGCTGCACTGCAGCTTCGTTTGCCACGATGTCTCGCGTGAACTTGGAGTGCGTGCCGAACTCCTGGAATCTGTTTGTACTATCCTCCCATACGCCGGTTTTTCCCGACTTCGCCACCTTCTTGCCGCCGTCAGACAGGATGTCGGCGTAATACGAAACCGCGCCAGTTTGACTGTCCGTCTTGCTGCTACGCTTCCCGCTGTCGATGAATGCCGCATCGAAGCGTTCAGCGGCATCTGCCACAGACTGCGCGCCATCCAAGAAAGCGGTAAGCTCGCCAACCGCCTTGAGGTAATCGCTGGCCGCATCCTGCAGCCACTGGATTCTGTAAGCGCTGTCGGTCTCGAATTTCTTACGATCTTCCGCTGACAACTCGCCTGGGTAGCGCTTGCCGTCCAAGATGAACTCGATGTTGGTCTTGTCGCTGCCGCCGTATCTGGATCGATAGTACGAATTGCCGTACCATGAAGCGTAGGCGTCCTCCAGCCACTTCTTGAACGGCATCACATGGCCGCGGAACTCGGTGATGTACTTCACCATGCCGGGCGACGTGCCATCCGGCAGCAGCGGCGCGAACAGGCCGGCGCGCATGGTCGCTCGTTCAATCTGCTTCCACGCCTTTTCCACGTCGGTCTCGCCAGCCCTGATCTGGGCCTGCATGGCCTCCCAGTGCCGGCGCAGGTCGGCACCGGTATTTTGCAGCTTCTTGTACGGCACGCCGTTGTACCAAGCCTTACCCTCGTCGGTTTTTATCCACACGCGCGCGGCATCGTAACCGCGCAGGCGCTGGTCAAGGTGGTCTCCGGTGATGGTGGATTTGGATTTGCCGTTCATGGCGTGATCGAAACCGGCGGTGAACGCGGTGATTTGCCCAACATCGGTCAGTTCGCCCATGGCATCGGTCAGCGCGGCCAGTCGGACATCCGGATTGCGATGCTTCTGCTTTTCCAGGTCGTCGGCGCGCTGCTTGATGGCGCGCACAAGCGCCTTTGCCAACTGATCGACCTTGCTACGCGGCAGCCGCACGTCGGCGCGCTCGGCAATCAGGCCGGCAAGCTCTTCCGCCGTTTTGCCGATCATGGCCGGGTCATTGACGAACTCGCGGTGCAGGTCGGCCGTGATGGCCGATACCTCATCCTTCGACAGCGCTTTGGGTTTTTCCGGTTTTACCGGTGCCGGCGCATCGTTATTCGGACTGCCAGCGCCCTCCTCCGGGGTCGATGCCTCGGCCGCAGGCTGCACCGCCACCTTGGCCCGCTTGGCCTCAGACGCCACCTGATCGGCAACGGCCTGCAGCTTGGCGCGCGTAACCGGGGCACTGACCACGATCCCGAGCTGCGACTGACTGCCGCCTGAGTTATCAACCCCAGGGCCAGACACAATGGCATGCACCATGACGCCGTTTTCGGTTTCGGCCGCCACCGGCTGAATCACGACCTTGACGCTGTCGTTGTCGTAGCTGCTGGCGAGCAGTTTGCCGTTTTCGTCCGGATAAACGGCCTCGGCATCGCTGGCGCTGACCACGGCGCCGCGCGCCAGATCGCGTAAGGTCCGGCGCCCATTGGCGTCGTAGGTCGGAATTTTGTCGATCTTGGCGTTTTTCAGGTGCTGCAGGCGGACCCGGTGGGTCCCGCCATCCCTGTCGGTCACTTCGAGGTAATCGGTTGCCGGGCCAGATTTCGCCGCGGGCTTCCTGGTCTTGTTGGCATCGCGCACCCAGGACTTGAATTCATCCTGGCTCATCTGGGTCACGGCCTTGCCGCCGGCCCAGTCAGCGCTGTAGTTGGCCTTGTAGGCGGCCATCGCCTCGTCGCCGGTAGCGGCGCCCAAGATGACCTTGTGCTCGTCGAACTTGCCGGTCTTGGGGTCGTACTGATCGACCACGAACACCGGCAGGCTGGCATCCTCGGCGCGATCGGTCATGAACACGTCGACGTGGTCCTTGTCCTTGCCGATGGTGCCCTTGATGTAACCATAATGGTTAGCCAGGGCCGGCCACTCGGGGCGGCGCTTGGTTCCTGCCGGGTTCTCGATTGAGATATCCAGGCCGTTGATGGCGACGTGGCCCTTCTTGTAGTTGCCAGCCTCTTTCTGGGCGTCGGTCGGCTGCGGCAGGTCATTCTCTGGACTGGTGGCGGCCTCTGCGGCAGCGGCCGTCAAGGTCGCGCCCGGCTGATCGGCCGCCTGAGCATTGGCCGGCGGGTCAACTGTCAAGGATTCCTTGACAGCTGCCTGGACCAGGCCGGCTTCACGGGCCTTGGCCGCATCCTCCGGCGTCATGGCTACCGTGATGCGGTCCTGGCCGTTGTCGCGCGCGTAGGCGAAGCGGTGCCGGCCGTCCGTGAAGCGCAGGCCGTTCTCGCCCAGGTACGCCACTGGCGCATCCATGGTGTCGGCCGTTTCCAGGTATGCCTTCACGCCCTCGTATTTTTTCAGGCTGCCACCCTGGCCGCCGCGTCCGACATAGCTGTAGTCGGATCGGAACGATTTGTCTGCTGCCTCGGCATCGAGATCGACCAGTTCGTACCCCTCGTCAGCGCGCGGATTGGTGACGCCGATGGACCGGTCGCCGATGGTCAGGCCGGGCTGCGCTTCGGGCGCGATGGTCTGCCCCGACGGAGTTTCTTGACCCAGATCCGGCGAGGTTACGGGTTCGGGCGCGGCAGTCTCCGCCGGGGCAGTTTGGGGTGCCTCAGTCGCCAACAGGGGCGCCAGCAAGCGTTCGATATTCTGATCTGGGATGCCCGCCAACTTGGCGGCATAAGCGCCCAATTCAATGTCCGTCAGCCCGGCCAGGTCGCCCACGCCGGAATCATCCAGCGCATCGATCTCCAGGGGATCAAGGCCGAGCATGCTGCTGACCCGGTACAGTTCCGCTTTTTCCTGCTGGTGCTGCTCGAACAGGGCGTTTAGTCCGGAGTCTCGGGTTGCCTCTGCTTCGGCAACCGGGCTGGCAATGGCAGCGATCGGCCCTTGCGGCGGCGCTGACTGTGCGACAACTTGAGGCTGGCCGTCGGCCTGGGCCGCAACCTTGCTGATCGGGCCGGCGTTCGGGTCGATGGCGGTAGCCGGCGGCGGTTCAGCAGGCGCTTCTTGTGCTTGTGCTTGTGCTTGTGCTTGTGCTTGTGCCTGTGCTTGTGCCTGTGCGGGCTGCTGCTGCGTCTGGTTGCCAGTATTTTGCGTCTGGCTCTGGCCTAGCGCGGCCGGCTGGTCAGCCTTGCGGAATCCGGACCCTGCGCCGGCAACGGAACCACCCAGGGCGCCGGCCGCGGCATTGTTGATGTAGTCGAGAACGGCCTCTTGGCTGGACACGTCCTGCCCAGCGCCCAGACGCTCCAGGAATGCCTGTGCGCCCTCGGTGCCGCCCTCGATCACGCCGCCACGGGCCATGCCGGCCAGCATGCGCTTGATGAACTTTGGATCGGCGCTGGCGCCTTTGAACAGGCCCTTGGCGAGGAACGCCTCGGCGGCAGTGTCGAGCAGGCCGGCAGGTATGCCCCAGCCGATGGCACGCAAGGCGTCGTTCTGGTCAAGCGCTTCCCCGGCCTCAGCGGCATCACCCGCGCGCCCGGTATACCCGATGCCAACCTCTTGACCCACATTCAGCCCGGTCGCTGCGGCGGCGCCGGCCGCCATGCCGGCCAGTTTTTTCCGGCCAGCTGCCGTTGCGGCGCGCTCGGCAACCATCTCGGCAACCTTCTTGCCGACCAACTTCTTCACGCCTTCCTTGGCAACCACGCCACCGACGGCGCCGCCGACCGTGCCAGCGCCAGGTGCTGCAGAGCCTATCAGGGCGCCCGCGCCGGCCGCCGCAACCGACTGCAACGCCTGCCCGGCAAAGTTGCCCAGCGTATCGCCCGCCCATTCGCCGAAACTGCCGTCGCCAGCAATTACGTCTGTGAATGCCGGGCCGCCGGCCAGCGGCCGAACTTCTTCGCGGTCGATTTCCTCGTAGGTATCGAGCAGACTGTCTGCGGTGTCCTGCGCGCCCACGGCGCCGGCCAGCGCAGCACCCGATCCGACCAGCAAGCTCTTGGTCTCCGGCAGAGCGCGCTTGAATCCGGCCCCGAAGCGGCCAGTGAAGCCTTCGGGGCTATCGGCCACAGGTGCCGGATCGACCGATACAGACCCCCAGTCATACTTCCCATCGTCCTGCTGCTGCTCGACCTTTACGGCGTTCCAGTCGTATTTCTCAGTCATTTCGCACCGTAGAGGGAGTCGTAGCCAGACTTAATTTCTTCCGGGGTAGCGTTCGGGTATTTCTTCTTGGCCGCCGCCGCCCAGGCATTAAAATCTGGCGCTGCCGTTGCCTGCTGGGTAATGCCCAACTCCTCGTTGATTGCCGCCGACACAGGGTCATTGGTCGGTGCCGGTTCACCCGGCAACCTGCTTTGCGCATCCAGCTCACGCAGTCGGAGCAGCGCATCGAGGCGCTGATTCGTGGTCTGCGCACCCTTCGGCGTTTGCCGCACCGGTTTTCCGTTGGCGTCCAGCACGGCCTCGGCCTTGAGGCCACGCCGCAGCAGCGTGTTGCCGTCGGCATCGACAATCTCTTCCGGGGCGTCTTGGCGCATGGTTTCCAGCTTCTCCGCACCCTCTTGTGCGAAGGCGGTTTCGCCACGGCGCGTGAGGCCGCGCTGCAACTCCAAGGCCCCCTGCACCTGGCCTTCGACGCCCGCCTGTTGCAGGTCCATACCCCCCTTCTCCCGGACCAGCTCGGCGTTGTCTTGCGCGCCAAGCATGGCGCCATAGGCGGCCAGCATTTCGCGCCGGGCCGACGGCGACCCCTTGAATGCGCTGTCGCCGACCACGCCGCGCATGCGGCGGATGATTTCGTCGCGCGGCAGGCCGCCAGCGATATTTGCCGCTCTGGGTTGGCCGATGTTGGGGCCTGAGTAACCCGAGACCGCATAGCCCGGAGCCTGCTGCGTTTGGGCAGGAATCGGCGCGGGCGCATCCGCAGGCGCTCCCGTTTCAGGCCCAACCCGGTTGCCAAACGAATTGACCATGGGGTCGCCGGCACGGACAAGCGGCCTACTGCCGGCAACGGTTTGTGCGGGCGCGGCGGCGGGTGCGGCCGTCGGCAGCTGCCTGGCGATGACTGGCCTGGTTTCAGGGCCGCGCGATCCCGGTAAGGCAGCGGCCTGCATGCGCTCTCTCCTGGCGTCGCTGATGAATTCGTTGCCCTTCCACGTACCAATGCGTTCGCTGGCATTCGGCACGATCTGGGTGTCGTTGTAGTTCTTGGGTCCGACGAGCGTGGCGATCTCCCTCGCCTTGTTCACAGCCATTCGCCGCGGCGTATCGGCGGCATAATCGACTGCAGCGGCGGCGGTGGGCAGTTGCCGCCTGACGTAGGCGCCGTAGCCGTCCATGTAGCTTTTCTTGGGCTGGGCCTGCGCGGCGGCCTGAACCGGTTTTGCTGGCGCGGCGGCGGGCGCCGGCTGCGATGTCGTCCTGTCCGGTTTCAATCCGCCACCGGTCTGCGTCAGCTGGTTGAGAAGCACTTCTTCTCTCGGGGTGTAGATCGAGCGCATGGCAGGTCCTTTTACGGAAGGTCGACGATTTCGCCGGAATAGTTGACGGACTGGCTGCAGCCTTTGCTGTAGCCGTGGGAGCTGGAAACACTGGCGCCGAAATTCACGGCCGAGAACGAACTGGCCGCCAGCTGACTGGACGCCTGGGCGCCGGACTTCATGGCCTCCAGCATCAGACCGGCAATCTTGGTGGATTGCTCAATCTGCAGGCCGGCGTCGCGCAGCGCCATTTCAACGCGGGTCCTGGAGCGCTCGACCAGCGCGGCAAACGCGCGGGTATCCGCTTCAACGGCGGCGCCCTCAACCGTGGCTGCGGCGGTGTACATCCTGGCCGCGGCGTCATTGGTCGCCACCTGGGATTGGATCAGGGTTTTGGAGCCTTCGAGCTTCGCCAGAAGGCCACGGACGTTGCTGTCGTGCGCGCGCAGGAAAGCGTCTGCCTGTTTCAGGTAGCCATCATTCTGGGCAATCGCCAGGCTGCCCTTGGTTTGCCAGGCGCCCACGCGGGTCGCATACACCTTGCCCAGCGTGTCGTACATATTGCCGCGCTCCACCTCAACCTGCAGGCGCGCGCGGTAGGCATCCCATTCGGTTTTGTAGGCATCAATGGTCCCGTTGTAGGCGTCCACCTCGGACCGGTACCCATCGATTCGAGCCTTTTCGGCCTCGATGACGGCACGGAACCCCTCGATCTGGGCGCGGTACAGGTCGGCCTTTGCCAGCGCCGCGCGGACCCGTTCGGCGTACATGCGCACGTAGGATTCGTTCAGCTCGCCACGGACCTTGGCGGCCTCAACCTGGGCCTTGTAAACGTCTACTACCGCACGCTGCCCGTCTAGGTAGGCCTTGTAGGCGTCCATGCGGGCATTGAAGGCCTGAATTGCCGCGTTGTACTGCGCCACATACGCGTTGAACACGGCGATGGCGACATCGCGGCCCTTGACAACCAGGTCGAACCGGCGGCCCTCCACGGTCAAGTGCGCCTGCAGCAGCGTGGTTTCCAGACCCATGGCCTGTTGCACGGCAAACCGCAGGTTTTCCAGGGCGATCTGTTCGGACTTCGTGTAAATCTCGCGGTTCAGATCGGCGCGGCGGTTGGCGGCGGCCTGCGCAACCTCACTCAGGCGCGCTGCCAGGATTCCGTTCGGCTCTTCCCACCCCCTGGTGCTGAACTGATCGCGGATCTCCTGCCGCTGGCGCAGCCCGGAAGCCTCCTCACGGCCTACGGCCTGCTCCCAGAGCGCGTCGGCCACCGGGCGTGGCAGATAGTAGGTGCCGTCCATCATGGCGGTCACCTGAGTCCGCACCTTGTCGAGCAACGGCGAGCTGTACAGGACTTCGGTGAAGTCCAGGGTCTCGCTGGGCGGCGCGGCGGCGAAGACGGGAGCGATCTCGTCGAACGGCACGATGTCGATATCCGGCACTTCTGGCAGGTCGATCGCGGCCAGTACCGGGGCGTCCGGTTCATCGATCACCGGGGCCGCCGGCATGTCAGGCAGATTCAGGGTCGGCGCAGCGCCGGGCCGGGCAATGGTCAATTCGCCGGGCGCGGCCGGGATAGACAGCGCGGGGATGTTGGAAAGCTCTTCCGGCTCGGCCGGGGCCGGTTCAATGGCGATGGCCGGAACATTGATGGTCGGGGCGTCCGGTATCTGGAAATCAGCCGGCGGCGTGATCGGTACCAGGTCCGGTTTGACAGGCCGCAGGAATCCGCTGAGATCCCCCTCTTCGGCAAAGCTGGCATCCCAGGTCGTGAACGGGATGGTAAACCCATTCAGCGCTGTCACCTGGGCCGACGCCAAGGCGTAGGACTGCGCGGCATAGTTGCTGAATACGTCCCAGCCGGCGCCGACGAAGGCGACAGCGGAATCGCCCTCAAAGGCGCTGCAGGGGAAGAAGGTGCTCATCAGGTAGCCTCAATAATGGCCGGCGGCCGGGCGGAGATCAGGGGATCCTGCGATCCAGCGGGAGCGGATGGATTTCGACCACGTCGATGGCGAAGTCGGCTCCGTTGGTGTTGTTGATCTGGAATGCGTAATAGGCGGCCTTCATGCCGCGGCCGAACTTGATGCGGTTCGGTCGGGTGGACTCTGCGTTGACCTGGACCATGTCGTAGACATACGACACCTTCTGGCCCTGTGCGCCGGAGACCACCACCTTCATTTGGAGCGCGCCGCTCGATCGGTAGGCCAGGTAGGCGCAGTCAATTCTGGCCTGCTTCCCGCCGGCAATCCGCAGCAGTGCGGTCCGGGCAAAAGCGTCGATCGGGGCGCCGGCATCATCATCGCCTTCCAGGCGGAACATGCCGGCATCGTTGGCCCCGTAGAGGGTGCCGTTGAAGTTGGTCAGGGAGTTGAAGCTGTAGTTCGCGTACTCGGTAATTCCGCGGGTTTTGGCGTTCATGGCGACACCTATGAAAGGTATCCCATCAATAACCAATGATACCGAAAAACTATTTCCGTCTGCAATAGTCGCCAGATAGCTGCCGGTTACCTCAACCTGGTCTCCGATGGCGGCCTGGTCGTCCAGAATGACCGTCATCACCGCAAACCCGGTCAGGCCATCCTGGGCGATAACGGCGTCAAGAAGCTGCTCGTAGGCGCTGATCTGGGTCTGCAGCAGGGCGGAGATGGCCGCGGAGTCCGTGACCCCCTGCTCGGCCACGATCACCTGGGCCGCCGAAACCGCCAGCGCCTGGGCAATCAGCGCGGTCTGGCCCACAGACAGACCATCGACGATGCTGAAGGCATCCACCAGCGCGATCAGGCGGTATACATCCGCGAACAGGTTTTCGGTCATCGACGGGGTTTCCGACACCGTAGCGGTCAGTATCGGGGCCTGGATGCCAGACACCCTAATTGCCTCAAGAGCGGTGAAGAAGTACCTCGCCTCCGGCGTGTTCAGGTCGACGATCGACAGCGTTTCCAGCACGGCCGTGGCGTAAAGCTCGCCCAGGGCGGAATCCCCGGCCTCAATCGCATCCAGTAGCGTACTGATCGCCTGGACATCCAAACTGCCGAGGACGGACATGGTTTCGGTCAGGTATTCGACAGGCGGGCCGCTGTCGCCACCTGGGGTGCCGTATGGGGCGGTTCCGTAACCACCGAGTCCGTACATGCCCTACTCCTTAAACGCCGTCATCGGCGCGGTCTGCCGCCGTGGTGACGTGATGCACGTCAAACAGGGCCGTCACGGCCGTGTTGCCGGCGTTGGACCGACCCCAGGTGATCCGCATGTTGCCGCTGCTTTGCGCCGCGCCATCAATCGCCAGGCTCAGCACGCCGGCCGACGTGTCGTGAACGGACGTGGCGGTGCTCTGGACGGCCGTTGAAGTCGTCGTCGCGCCGGACTGGGTTGAGCGGATGGTCGCCGTGATTTCGTACACGCGGTACTTGGTTACGTCGTCTTCCTGCATCAGGGTCACAAAGCCCTTGACGATGGAAATGCCGAGACCCATGGCGATGTACATGTTGTTCGTCGAGCCGGACTTGTTGCCGTCGGCGTAATGCACTGCCGTTGCTCGATTTGTGGCTAACAGTTGCGTGCCTAATAGGCTGGGGTTAAATGCGAGTGTGTGGTGCGGCGTAGCCCCTCGGGTACTTGCTTTACGCATTGTGTGAGTCAAGTAATCCCCGAGTATGGTGCCACTGCTGTCTTTGAGCACCATGGCGCGCAGCCTGTATCCGGTGTCGCCAGCCAGCGAAACAGCCTCCCATTTTTCATCGTTGACGCCCCAAAGGCGCGCCCATCCGGTATATGTGTCGGCGCTGGACGTGCATACCCATACCGTATTGGCTGCGGTTGTACCAGGGCCCATTGGTTCAATATCGATCTGAAATACGAACGACCCCATGGTGTATCCGTCAGCAATTGTGGCGCTGTAAGGGTTGGTTACAAGCGCCGCGTTTCGTCCAACGCTAGGAACCGCGACGCTAGAAGACACGACTTGCACCGTTTTCGTGCCGGCACCAAAGTTGACTAGGGCGTCTGCGTTCGAGCTGCGGATCACGTTGCCACGGTTTAGCACGGCTCCGGAGGCGCCGCCGCTGGTAAGCTGCGTCTGCTCGACATAACCGACACCGATTTCGTAGTCGGCACCCATGGTAATCAGGTACGTAAAACTGACCACTTCGTTGTAGTGCGCCAGCTGCCCGTTGCAAGCTGCGTACAGGCTGACGTAGCCGGCCGGTGCCGTACCGGTGAGCGTGAAGTCGCCAGTGCCAACAGTGGTCGAAGTGTCAGATACGCGGTCTAATGAAAACATGTTATGCCCATCCTATGAATGAAGGTGTGTTGACGGCAGGGTAGCCGCCAGTGAAGACATGCCTGTCGCTGTTGAGCGACCCAGCGTTGCCGAGGGTGATATCTGGCCGAACAAGGCCGCCCAGCATGCCGGATGTGGCCTTGTATTGAAGATTCGGCATTTCCAGTACGTCGCCGTATTCAATTTCAATTTCGTCTGTGTACGGCGCCGACGCTTTTTCGTACTGCAAAGGGTCGTGCGTAGCCGGGATGTCTTCAAACATCAGAAGCGTTGCCTGACAGTCCGAATACGACAGGTCTAAACTTACCGGCGTGTAAGACGGATTTGCCGCGTACCAGTTATACGGTTCCGATAGATTAGGAAACACGCGCTGCGAGTGAGCGCTTGATTCTTCATCGTCGATGTTCTCGTACACGCATGCCACGGAATAGGTGTACGAATAGAATGACCCTTTTTGGCGGTCTCCTATCGGGGTATATGGCGCTGTTTGGTTATAAAGCCCATATCCGGCTGGCGATTTATTTTCTATTCCGTCCACATACCACATGTTTGACGGCCATTGAGAAGCGTCTGCGCACATGAATCTTTGCTCTATAGCTGTAAAGCTAGAGCTAAAGTCGTGAAATAAAACACCAGCGCTATACGTAAGCGTGGTTGGTGGAGCGCCTGGGCATGTAATCTCGAAAGTGGATGCCATGTCTATGGTGTACCCGGTCCACCATCGTGTGATTCCCTTTTGATAAACCCCATGGAATCCGCCGTGTATAGTCAGGTCTCTTACTGCAATAGCAGCGTGCATGCCCTTTACTGCTGATACCATTGTTGATCGAACGTTTAGCTTCCTGTCGCCAGAACACACGAATGAGTCCCTTTCTGAACCTGTTGCAGTTTCTGTCCACGGGATGTTTTCAGTTATTGTCGATACAGTGTTTGGCTGGTTAGGGCAAAGCGCATGCAGGGTTGTAAGTGAGACGCCATAGGTGAATCCGGTGTACGGCTGTATTCTTTCGTAGCACCCATCTACGCGTATATCTTGAATTCCGTAATCAGGGACTTTGTTGTGGATTTCACGGGCCGATGTGGCGGACCCAGTGGATATTTCAGGACCGATTGCGTATCCACTGGATGATCCAGCCCCAGTTGGGTATGATCCAGAGTCAGTCTCTGTATCGACCGCAAACGTAGCTTGTGCGCTCAAATACGTTGCGGCCGGCCTTGATGTGTCGACTCGCTTATCGAGAAGAACGGTGTTAGACCAAACAACCACGCCATCGGTTTTTTTGACAATACCTTCAATGACGCGATGCTGCTTGGTCGCATCGGAGCAGTTGCTTATCCCAGGCGCAAGGAAATCTGATCCAGTTGGCGAAACATTGTTGAGCGGATATATAACTTCCCACCCAGGGCTATCAAAAATGCTGTAGTTGGACAGGCCAATGTTCCACGAATCCACCGCACATTCCGAATAAGGTAGAAAATCCTCTTCGGTCTGCACTTCGCTGTAGAACGTCACCACGGACAGGTCTTTTGACTCCCACTCGTAGAACACGCGCTCGATGCGCTCAATCGTTCCGGTTGGGGTTGCAAGTACGGCAGGATTATCTAGCACGAGAGTGTCGGCGGAGTTTACATAATCGCCGCCAGCGTTCACGTCGAAGGTGTTCGTGACTATCCTGTAATAATCGTCAATCGGATACGCTGATACTACCTTCGTGCCGTCATGGTTGAATGAGTATCGGCTATCAACCGCCATTGTAAATGAAGGCTCAGCTTCGTCGGCGTTCGGTGGCAGCATCCCGCACATGGCAACCGCCAGTATCTTCAAATCGCCTTCGTCATCCAGAGATGATCCCCGCAGTTTCCAAAACTCGTACACGTACTCGTGACATTTTGTTTTGAACCTGGGCGCCTGGAATGCGACATTGCACACCCGCGAGAACAGCCTCTTGCATAAGACAAAGTGCAGGCTGCCGTTCAACAGCGCAATGTTGGTCAGCATGTATTTCGCGGACGAGAACACGGTTTCAGCGACGTATGTGTCGTTGAGCTTGAGCAGGTACTCGCTTATATCCGAGTCGTAATGTGACGAATAAGATATGTACTTCGCGCCATAAACGGCTGAGATATACCGACGTAGCAACCCTGAGTAGGCGGACGCCGGGTGCCTGGCCTGCGCAACCTTGCTTGTCGGTGAGGTGAGGCGGCTAACTGTCGGCGATGACCCGCTCTGACCAAGGCAGGCGGATGTCATGCTGCCGACGCCGCTGGCGATCTGGAAATTGATGCCGCCGTTGATGCCGCCCAGTGTGGCGCACGTCATGCCACTGCCAAAGTGCAGTGTGGCTGGGCTGCTATCGAAGCTGAGCGAATTCAGGTTCCATCGGTTGGCCGCGCTGTTGACGCCAAGGTCCAGCATGCCGGACTCCATGTAGATCGCACACTCTTCGCCTGGACTCGCGGTTGGCGAGACGATCTTTATCGTCGGGATGCTGCCAGACCAGGAAACGGTCACTTCCGTGCCGTCCCCCATCCGCGCCCTGTCCAGTCCACTTTGCATTCCATGGATGGACATGGTCGCTTTCAGGCGCGCCAAGAGCTTCATGGCGAATGTATGCGCCGCGGAATTCGTGCGGTCGCCTTTCTTGTGCGTCCACATTGGCCTTCACCATCTACCGATCGGGCATTTTGCTCCGGGAATTTGAACTTTGAGCGGCATGAAGCAGTGGCATTCGTTGCAGACGCTGCTGCGGTACTTCGGGCATAGCTCGCAGGTCGCTAGGCGCATCCTCGCCTTGCCGATGATGCCGTTGGCCGCCAGGGCGTTATTCCTTTGAAGACTGAGCAGGTAATTGAGCGCTGGCGTCAAAACGCGACGAATGGCCGCATTGATGAGCCATGCGGTGGCGATGCGCCACCGCACCTGTAGCCAGAGCATCAGCTGTCCGACGCCGTGATGATGTAGCGGATACGCAGCTCTTCACCCACGGCCAGGACCTTGTCCGCCGCGAACCGCGCCGCCGCGACCAGGATTCCGCTGGTGGCGGACTTGGCGGACGCCTCGATCAGGGCAGCGCCGCGAACCGTGCCGCCGCCTGCGGCCATCGTGAACACGGCCGGGTTGGTGTTGTTGCCGATCGAGCCGGCCGACACGGCATCCTTCTGCCACAACACGCGGGTCGCTTCGTTGTAGTTGGTGAACTCGGTCGAATTCGCCGTGTAGTTCGCGCCGGTCCAGTTGGCAGCCGGGGTCACGTTGCCGCCGAACAGGGCGATGTAGAACGTGGTTTTCTGGGCGCCGCCGGCCAGGGCTGCCGACAGCAGGTAGTTCAGGCCTTCGGTGACGACCAGGTTGGGTTCGATGTGCCACGGACCGTCGTTGATCGACACCTCGAAGTGGCCGTGGACGTGGGGGGTGTTGTCGATATCTTGTTGCATGACAGTTCCTTGGTTGAGTGGTGTTACCAACGCCCGGACGGGCACTTTTCTCCGCGCGGGAGAATCTTTGCTCGGATCAGGCAGCCACATAGGCCGCAGGTCTCGAACAGCTTTGCGCGCGCGCGGAAGTGCGGGCATGCCTTGCATGCCTCCCAGCGGGCGCGGGTGATGGGGTTATCGGATGCGGCGGCCATCTTTCCAGACTTCGGCCTCAACGATGTCTGAGGCGGCCATCCGGGATGCGTTACCGCCTGAGTGCAGGGCGATCATCTGGGTTATGCCTGGCAGGTCTCTCGCGGCCAGGGCGCCGCGTGTGGCGTCTTCCGGGCCGAGGTAGTTCCGGTCATGCAGGCGCACCAGCAAGCCGCCCTGCAGGCCAGCCACGAGGCAGCCATCGGTCCCGAGCCAGACCGCCACCTCCCCGGTGGTGTCCAGCCCCAGGGACTTCGCGTCGATATGCGTTGAGGCGCCCGGCACCGCGCCATGCGGGGCCACTACCGTGCGCGCCCATTCCTTCGGGTCGGCCCCGAGGATGCTGTAGGTGCGCTTGCCGGCGGCCACGTACAGGGAGACATTGCCGGCATGGCCGACAGACTCCATCATCGTGATCCGGTCGTTGAATGCGATGTAGTTTTCCGTGATTCGGGTCAGCCCGTAATTCATGGCCTCGGACCAGAACAGGACATTGCCGGCGGCGACCAGCAGTCGGCCGTTGTGCGCCCGGACAATCTGCCCGGCCGGCATGGCGCTGAGAAACTGGGTTTCCAGGGCGCGGCCAAGCTGCTGATGGCCGAGAAGGCACGAATCCAGCCCGGCCGGCAGGTCGGTGGCAAGGTACAGAACGTCGCCGTTGTGCGTGGTGCGGTACAGGCGGACAAACTGGATGTTGGGCGACAGCGGCGTCGGAATGTTGCTCAAGGCGATGCCGCCGCCCTGCGGGACGGTGATTTCGGTTGCCAGCGCGGCGCCGGATTCACGGCCGTCCGCATGCACGAAGGTTGCCGTGACCTGGTAGATGCCCGCCTCAAGGCCGCCAATGCCAACTGCCGGCGCTACGTCGGCATTTCCGCCCGGCTGCTCGACCGCCCAGTCCGCAAACCCGTCGGCAAACACCCCGGAATCGTACTCGTTGCTCCAGTACGTGCGGCCGGCGGCCAAGGCGTAGCTTACCGGGTTGCCCGGTCGCTGCAGGGTCTGCTGGTCGATCACCTGCAGGCTGGAATTCAGCGCCTGGATCTCGCTGCCGGCGACCCTGAACAGGCAGTTGTGGTCGTAGTGCGACCACAGGCTGTGGCAGTCGCTCAGCGCATGCACCAGGCCGTAGCCAAGGCGACGGGAAAGCTTGCCCATGTCGTCCAGATCGACATTGACGGCGGCGCGCAAGGCGTCTTTCGGGATGCTTTCCTCACGATCGAGGTTGTTCAGGCCGCGGCGGAACCCGGTCAGGCTCAGCAGGTCATTGCTCGGCACACCGGCCATCAAAGGCCACCGTAGCGCACGGTAACTGGCCGCTTCTCGCGGTGGCGGCGCATGATATCGGCCGGCCGGCGGATTCCGAAGCGTTGCTCGAAGCGCTTGTATGCCTCAGCGGCCCGCTCGTCGTCGCGCAGTTCGATGTCTTTCGAGCTGTAGACCCTGTACAGCAGCCAGTCCACGAGGTAGCGGTGCCAGCGTTCGTGAATCTCGAACGGGTCGTCCAACTCCTCGACCGGGAACAGCGGCGTCCGGTAAACCGACAGTTTCAGGCTGCCGGCATGGTAGGTGTTCGGAACCGGCCAGATGGATAGCGCGTCATCGGCCACATGGGCGTACTTGTACGGCCGGCCCAGCACACTCTGGTCGGCCGCGATCATCTCCCCTGCCCCAACCTGGTCGGTGCAGAAAACGGCGCCGTCCTGGTTGATGTAGCGGACATGCTGGATGTCGAAGATGCACGGGTCAATCTGGTAGCGGCTGACGCCGACCAGCACCGGTATCGTGCAGATGGTGGATGTCTCGTCGTAGATCAGTCGCGCCCGGATGCACGCCTCTTCTTCCGCCTCGGCGGCAAACCCGACCAGGATTTCATCCGATGCGTGGAATGGGAAAACCCCGTCATCCGAGCGCTGTCGATACAGATTTACAACTTCGCTAACGTCCATGACGGGGTCTCCGGTGGTTACTCAGCCGCGTTGGTTTCTTCGCTGTTCTTGGGTTTCGTGAGGTCGTGCCAGATCTCGTAGACGTGTTCTTTTTTCACGGCGAACTTGACCAGGCCAGACACGACATTCAGGTTCGGCATGCCGCTGCCGGTGTAATCGCCGGCCTCGTTCCTGGTCAGAATCAGTTCCAGGGCTTCGCGGATGGCGACCGATTCGTCGAACGGGCGGGTGTTGCCATCGCCCTCCGGCGTCTGTTGGTGGCGCTGCTCGATCACGTTCTTGTCGACTTCGCAGCCTTGAACCAGGGCTTCCTGATAGAAGTCCTGCGGCAACTCGCGCCATTCGCTGCCGACTAGGGCAACCTGGCCGTTGGTGAGCGCCAGCCTGGCGCCGGTTGGGTGACGAAATTTCATTGGACTGTCCTCTTGGGTGTGGGGAAAGAAAAACCCCGCCGGAGCGGGGGTTTTCAGTTACTACGGGCTGTTGGGTCAGCCGTAGACTTCGTCGACCGTGCCGATCACTTCGTACTCGATGATCGCGAAGAACTTGCCGGTGGCCGAGGGGGAGCCGGTTTCAGTCCGCGTCACGCCGAAGGTGGTGCCAGTGGCGTAATACAGGTTGACTCCGGTGAACGCCGTCGCACCGACGGTTTTGGCGTCGTCGTCGTTGAGAAGCGCGGTGGGAGCACCGGAGGTGCCGTAGTCCAGCACGTTGGTGGTGCCACCGGCTGCCACTTCCACATAGCTCAGGCCGCCGCGGATCAGGGTGCCGTTGGGCACACTGAACAGCGGGACGAAAGTGTTCAGCGGAAGGTCGGCGATGTCGAACGAAACCACCTGGGAGCTGATCTTTTGAACAGCGTTTTTGTTGCGAATGGTCATAGCATTTCTCCAAATTGGGAGGGTTTTGAGGTACAGCGAGAACCGGTAGGGCCGGGGGTTGCCCGGCCCGGCCGATTACAGCGCCATGTCGATGGCCGCCACGCCGAAGTCTTCGACGCTGCCGTTGTCGTAACTCGACGGGAACTGCGGTTTCAGCCAGCCGCCCATCTTGGCGATGGACAGGCCCATGCGGTTGTTGTAGTCCTTGTCGTTTTCGTTCCACTCCGGAACGCCCAGGTCCGCCAGCGCCAGAGCCTGCGCGCCGAGCAGCAGCGAGCGGGTTCCGTTGACCAGGCCGCCCGAACCCCACTTCTGGCCCGAAGCGGCGCCGCCAGTGTTGTAGACGCGGGCATACGGCTGGATGATGAGTCCGTTCATGGTCACGACAGCGCCAGAGAAAATCTTCGAGGCGTCGCCGCGGACATCCGCGTTGACCAGGGCGGTGCGGAAGTTCGAGTCCTGGTACAGGCGCGACATGGTGTCCACATGGACCAGCCAGACGAAATACTCTTTGCCGCCGACCTTGAGCGGGGTGAGCCGCTTCTTCTGAGCCATGGCAACGATGGCCGGGATCAGGTTGTAGGTCGGCAGGTCGGTGGCGTCCACCTGCGTGGTATCACCGGCCACCAGGCCATTGGTCGAGTCCCAGCGGAAGTGGCGGTTGGCCGACGGCGGCTTGACATCCGCGGCGTACTCCAGTTCCGTCCAGGGATCCTGTCCGGCCGGGGTGACGCGCGGCGAACCGTCGGTGTTGAAGGCGTAGCTGACGCCGGAAGCGGTCAGGATGGCCTGATCTTCCCAGGTGTCGGCCAGCCAGGACGAGAGCAGGCCGCGGTTGATCTTGCGGAACTGCAGCACGGACTTCTGGTCGGACAGCTTGCCCTTGTTGACGATACCGTTCCGCAGTTGGTCGTAGTTGATCCGCTGCCAGTAGGCCTCGGCCATGCGCTCACGACCTTCCAGGGTGTTGTCGCCGAACACGCCGCCACCGGTCATCCGCGCGATCAGCGGGAAGAAGGCACCGGTTTCGCCCTTGCTGTTTTTGGTCAGCTCGGTAATGTGCTCGATGATGGCCGCGTTGCCGCTGCCCAGCATCTTGGTGAAGAAGAACTTCTCGACGTATTCTTCATACGCCTTGTGGCCCCAGGCCAGTTTTTGTTGCGGCTGCATTGCACCGAATTCGGTGAACATAGGATGTCTCCTTGATGAGTTTGGAAATGGGAAGTAGTTGTGTTGCGTCTACTGACCGATTTCGCTGGTCATCGCGGAAACGTCGCCTATCCGGGGCAACGGAGGTCCGGGGCATAACGCCCAAGCTGCAGTGGTATCGCGGATGCGCCGCGGGGGTTCACCGTTCTCGGTGGGCGGGGCCGTCATTCAGGCGACGGCCAGACCTTGTTTCTTACAGCGCCGCTTCTCCACCTAGCAGTTCAACCTGCTCGGCACGCGACAGCTTGTTGAATTCGCCCTGCTTGATGCCTTCGATGCCGGACTTGCCTTCGGTGGATCGATTGCCCTCTCCGCCGGCCGGTGTGCCGCCGAGCGATGACGCCGCTGACGCCGCCTTGGCGTCGGCCGCATTTCTTGAGGCATTCGGGTTGGCCGGCGCGGCCGGGGTGCTGGGTTTGTAGTTGAAGGCCTCGAAGGCCTCCTTCTCGACGCGCGCCAGCAGGTCGGCGTTGGACATGCTGCCGTCCTTGCCGTACTTTTCGAGCAACGAGGCAACCGCCTGTTCGCGGATCGGGTTTGCCATGAATTCGGCGTTAGTTTCGACCCAGGCGGTGATTTTGGTGTTCCAGTCGGCCTCGATATCGGCGGCGGCGGCGGCGGCGCTGGCGACCGCCACATCGCGCTTGACCAGGTAAGCGGTCTCGGCGATCACGATCTTGTCGCGCTCAACCTCGTATTGTTCGGCGTCAATGTCGCCGTCATCGTATTTCTTGCGCAGGTCGGCCTTTTCCTTGGCGAAGTCCTTTTCAGGGGCTTCTGGGATGGCATGCTGGAGGTTGACACGGTCCTCAAGGGCCTTGAGGCGGGCGCGCATCGCTTCGGCGTCTTCAATCGCCTTCTGAGCGCGTTCGCGCTCCTTGTTCACGGCGTCGTCGAAGCGTGCCTTGGGGATCATGACCGGGCGACTGCCGGCTACCTGCTCTCCGGGGTCGTCATTGGATTCGGTCTCGCCGGCAGCTTCGCCAGCTTTCGGTTGATTTTCGGGGTCGCCATCGGATCCTTCTGCGACTTCTTTCCCGGCAGGTGGCGTTTCAGATGCTTCATTTTCAAGGTCCTCGATGGATGCCATCAACTGAGCACGTTCTTCGGCGCTGATGTTGACGGACTTGATGTCTTCTTTGCTCATGGTTTCCTCGTCAGGTGGTTGCGCCAAGGCCGGTGTCCAGGCCTACGGCTGGGTTGGTTGGGGTCAGTGGATGGGAGTTTTCGGGACCAGCGGCCACCTGCTCGCCCGGAAGCGCTGGCGGCGCCTCTGGAACAATCGGGGCGGCGTCTTTGTCCTCGAAACCGGCGGAACGCAGCAACTGGTCGGCCAGGGCTGCGGTTTGGGGAGTGAGCACGATCTCGCGCGCCGTCTTGACGCCGGAGAACATGCCCTCGATGCGTTTGTTGGTGGCATCGGCCAAGGCCTTCTCCGCCTGGGCGTTCTTGAGCTTGACCTCGGCATCCTGGACCGGGTCCGGTTGGCCGGCCATGGCCGCCATCTCTTCCGCGATCTCGCTCTTTTCGGCCAGGTTCGAGGCACGCAGGATGCGGTGGTCTGGGATGTTGATACCCAGCTCCTTCATCGACTTCATTTGCTCGAACTGGCTGTTGTCGAAGGTGACCTGGCCGGGCTGCTCGCTCATCACCAGGTCGTACTTGCCGATGGTCAGGTCGTTCAGAATCGTGCCGTCCGGCATGCGCTCGTTCAGCACCACCGGCACAAACCGGCGGACGCCAAAGGGGTCTTCTTCGGTGATGCGCATGATGCGCTCGGCACCGTAGAACTTCTGGACCAGCTCGCAGGTCCGCGTGGCCGACATATGGCGGGTGTACGAGAGGTTATCCAGCGGCAGCGACAGCTTTTGCTGGCTGGCGAACTGCAGCGACTGGATGGCGACGCCGGACAGATCCTTCGGCGTATTGCCCATCAGGGTATCGTCCATGCCGGACACCATCTTGGCGTGCAGGTGCGACAGTTCGATCATCCGGTCGATGCCGGTCGGGATCTGGTTCGGGACAATCTTTTCGAGCGGCGGCGTTCCGGGTTTGCGCAGCAGCACCAGGCCGGTTTCGCCACCCTTTTCGACCAGGTCATCGTCACTCATGTTGTCCAGCTGGTTCGACTCCCCCTGCCAGCCAGAGTTGGCCGAGGTGTTGACGATGTGCGCAAACTGGCTGACGAACTTGTTCAGCATCTCCTGCGGGGATTCCAGCGAGTCCACCATGCCGGTTGATCGGCCGCGCCGGAAGAATGGGAAGTACGGCACGACAGTGATGTGGTCGTATGGCGAAATCGTGTCGTAAATGGTCACTTCCGGGGCGACAAGCTGCTCGCGCACGCGGCGCATGCGGCGTTTCAGCACGGGAATTCCGGAATCGATCAGGCTGGCAAGCTGCTCACGGTCCATGCCCTCGACAACGCGCAGGTCGCCGCCAGGGAACACGGCGGTCAAAACCTTGCTGTACTCGTTGGATTGGCGGACGATGACCCGATACCGGCGCCACGGACCCTTCTCGTTGCGGTACGCCTTGTTCATGGCGTAGGCGCTTATCAGGCGGTCACTGAATCCGGCGCGGCTGATTCCGTGCTCTTCGCCGAAGTTCAGGTCGTTGTCGCAATAGTAGCCGAAGCGCTCGACAACCTCCCTGGCGGCATCGTGGCCGTAATTCCACTCCAACTCAGCCTCGGTCAGCCAGCGCGTCTCCATGAAGTCGCACCAGTCATCCGGGTCCATGCTGCGCGCGTCTGGGTCCGGCAAGGCATCCATCGGATCGATGTTCCTGAACACGATATCGCCCAGTTCGGATTGGTCGTAGTTCATGCGGATATCCATGAACCCGCGCCGCTGTATCAGGCCGTCCAGGAACTGCAGCGTCTCTTTCTGCCGCCACCTGGCGTGATCCATGACCTGCCGGACCACTTTCGACATCAGCTTGGCGTTGACCTCGTCGGCCTGCCCGCCGCGCGGCACGAAACTGATATCGACCCGGTTTGCGATCTGATACCCGGCCGCGGCATTGACGGCCGGCTTCGTGATGTCGATCTCGTAGCACGGTTTGCCCATGCTTTCGAGAATGGCCCTGTCCTCCGTACGCCACTGCCGGCCACCCGCCAGGTACATGTCCTCAAGGCGCCGGGCGTCGCGCATGTATTCCTCATGCCCGCGCTGGAACACCTCCTCGTGCCGCTCGAACACTTCGCGGGCCGTCATGGTGTTTTTGGAGGTGTCGGCGGCAGGGGTCATATGTCTCTCATGCGGTCATGTAGGTGCGGCCGGAAGAACGCTTGGCGACCAACAGCTTTTTCTTCCATTCAGGCGTAGCCGAAGACTGGTAGCGGCGGGCGCCGCTGTACCCTTGGGCGAACTGGCGGATGGCGTCAGCCGCGTTGGAGGCGCGGTCATGCTCTGGCTCCTGGGTAAAGCACCCGAGCCGGTTGTCGAATTTGGCCCGGTACAGGTCCAGATACCCGAGGCCGTCCGCGCAATTCTTTTTGTCAAACCAAAACGACGAAAAGCAGGCGCGGGTCATGTTGATGCCGTCGATCACGCGACCGATGCGCGGCACGACCTGGAACCGCTGTCCAGGCCACATTTCATGCAGTTGGGACAGCACCGACTTGGCGTTCAACCGCTCCTGCATGGCGTCGTGTGGCAGGTAATGCGTCCCCCAGGTCACGTCATACTCGGCCTGCAGGCCCTGCAGGTAGGTGACGTAGTGCGGCAGGTAAACGTTGCTGTTCTCGTAGAATGACCAGAACCGGTTATCCATGCCGACGGCCTGGTGCATCCATATCGCGGTCGTATCGTTCTTGCCGAGGTCCCAGAAGGTGTTGGTCGGCACGCCAGGCTGGTGCGGCACGTTGCAGATCCTGTTCTCCTGCCTGGCCTTTTGCATGTTGCCGAAGTAGTAGGCGCCGCGCACCCGGTTACCAGTCCAGCGGCCGTTCAGCAGCGCTTCGCGCTCCTCTTCCGGCAGCATCATCAGCGTTTCCCGGTAGCCAGTGCCGCGCAGGTGCGGGTTATCCAGCAGCTTTGCCGGGATGAACGACCGGGCAATCGGCATGCGTTCCATGACGAATCCGCCATTGCCATCAGGCAACTCGAACTCGACAACATCGACGATGCGGGTGGCGTCGCCCTCTTCCTGGATCCCCCAGCGGTCCATGACCCATTTCTGGCCCGGCCCGTCCGGGTTGGTGGTGGCGCGGATGACCCTCGGCAGCGATCGGTCCGTGGTCCGGTTCCGCGATTTCAGGTACTCGTAGCAGATGTCGGTCGACCACAGCGTCAGTTCGTCGAAACCGATGGCGTTCCAGGCACGGCCGCGGTACTTGAACCGGTCGGTATCGTTTTGCAGGTAGCCCATCTCGAACTTGGCGCCGCTCGGCGCCGTAAAGACGTGATCCACCTTGTTGTACTGGATGCCCTGGATGAACTGCGGGAAGATTTCCCGTGCCCGGTCGATAGCGTCTTTCAGCTCCGGGAACGTCCGGCGAAAGAATATGGCGCGGTGGTTCGGGTTGCTGGGGCCGCCGTGCTGCAGGCACCACAGGTCGATCAGCAGCGCGTCGGTTTTTCCGCCGCCGGCCGCACCGCCGTACAGCACCTCGTAGTCCGAGCACGCCAGGAATTCAGCCTGCTTCGGAGACGGCTGCCAGACGATGTTTTTGGCTGGCACGTCCCCGGTGGTCATGCAGGGTCCATCTCACCGACCAGCTGGCCGTTGATGGCGGCCAGACGAGGTTGCTCATGGGCAAGGCCAGGCGCGGCCGGCGCCATGGCCTTGGCCGGCACCAGCACGACACCGACATTGATGGTCGGCGCAATCTGGGATTCCGGCGGCCGGCTACGGGCCACCATCTCGCGGTAGCGCGAAATCATGTTCACCGAGTCCTTGCGTGCCTGGATGCGGAACCGGTCCTTGTCGATCGTTTCCTTGGTCGTCTGGTCGGCGATATCGATCAGCGTCTGGCTGGTGTCGAACACCGCCCAGTGCCGCGCCTCGTCGATCATGTCCCTTGCCGCCTGGTTCTCGGTGATGTGCTTAATCAGGACCGAGTAGCGGATATTCAGTCGGAAGGCGATTTCGCGCAATCCCATGTTTTTTTCGACAATGCGCTGGACGATATCTTCCATCACCTTGTCGGAAATTTCCTTGCACCGGGAGCGTTTGAGTTTGCACGCGCCCTTGATGCCAGGCTTATTTTTGCGCGTCATGCTTCCCGCCCGCGCCTTTGCCGCCGGGGTCTTTTTTCGCGTCGACGTGCTTATTGGCAAAATAGAAAATGCCGCCGATCACGGCCGCGACGATCAGAACTCCGATGATTTCGTTCATAGCAATACTCCTTTGTGTTGGAAACTAGGCAAGCGCAGTTGCGGTGTATACCCCAAAAGCCTTTCTTGTTCCGCCGGTAGCGGCGTCCCATATCGAGATTTTTACTTTGACGGTTGCTTCCGACGGTTGTGTGTCTCCGCTGCCTGTATCAACTGCTGCGTTGGTGGTTATTTGAAATTGAGTTGCCGATACCTGATGGCGGTTCAAACCATAAGCGTCGCTGGCGGCAAGATTTCCGGTAAACGAATAAGTGCCTTCGTTTGACTCGCCGGCTGTGATAGTGGATATATTTAGGACTTCGTAAGATAAGTAAGTGCCGCCGTTGGTATTCCAATTCGTAAACGGCGTAGTATTTGTGGGTGTGGAATTTCCTATGCCTGAGACAGTTACGGTCCCGGCGGTGTTGAAGTTAAACCGTGCTTGCGCTACAGACGGGCTGTCTCCACCGTCGTCGCGCGTGTACGATTCTGTTCCAAGATCCGTACCCCCCGTGACCCAGGGGCGTGCCAGCATCGCCTGCGCCATGCCGGCCATCAGGTCAACCCCGCACCTGACGCCAACCACACGGTCGATGACACCTTGTACAGGGTGCAAAGGCCGTAGGGTGCCAACGTCCGGCTGCCAGTGCTGGTCGTGCCGGCCAGTCGCAGCGTGTCGGTGGTGATGGCGATGGTGATGTTGTTGGCGGCGTTGTTGTTGAACACGGTAATGACCGTGCCGACAGGAAAGGCCACCGAACTGTTGGCCGGAATGGTGTACGTGTAGGCCGTGCCGTTGTCTTTGCCGAAACCTTTGCCGGCGTCTGCCAGGGCGAACGTCTTGGCGGCGTTGGATATCGAAGTCGGCACGTCACGCCAGCCGATGACAAATCCGTCGATCGTCGCGCCGGGCGTAATCGGGCCGTCCAGGGTATCGGCCGCGGTATCCATCTGCCGCTGCTTGCCGCTTACCATAACTACGGGTTTACGGGCCGCCATGACTTACAGCTGGATCGCACGCTGGATGTTGATGGACAGCTTGGTCGTCGACATGGCGATGCCGATGGCGACGATGAAACCAGACCCCGGCGCCGTGCTGGTGATCTTGCCGGCCGTGGTGTTGTCAAGGTAGTAGGTAGCGCCGAAGGTCAGGCCGCCGGTCTGGCCGGTCACGGCATCCCATTCGCCCGTCGTCGCCGCCAGGAATCCGGAGTTGGCAATCGCGCCGGAGGCCGACGAGTTGATCGAGGTGGCGGCGACCAGGCCGACGATCTGCGAGGTGCTTTCCGCGTTGGCAAGGCCGAGCCTCACCTGCCCGGCCGCCGAGCAGTACACCGCGCGGCCGATGGCAATGGCGCTGGCTTCGCCGTTGGTGAAGCTGTCGGTGGTCATGACGCCACCGGATCCGGCGCTGCCGCTGGTCACACGGCCGTAGGTATCGACGGTGACGCTGGTGTAAGTGCCCGGCGTCACGCCGGAGTTATCCAGATCAATGGTCGGGTTGCCGGATGCACCGCTGCCGTTGGTCACCACCGTCCGCCCGGCCGTGCCGGTCAGCGTCCGCTTCGTGAAGGTATCGGCCGCGGTCTGCACCACGAGGCCAGCGGTGGAGTCCAGGCCGGCCAAAGCGGTCAGCGTGGCATCCATCGGCAGGTCGCCGAATACCGGCGCCGAATACCCGGACACGCGGCCATAGCTGTCCACGGTGATCTTGTACAGTGTGCCGCCGCCGCCGTTGGAGACCGTGGCGAGGTCGATATTGTCGGCGTTGACCACGATCCGGGCGCTGGACGCGGTGCCGACATCGATCTGGTTGCCGGTCTTGGTCATGCCCGCGCCGGCAGTCACCTGGCCGAGGCCGGAGGACTGCGTGAAGGTCAGCGCGGTCGTGCCGACGGTTATGGTGCCATCGTTGGTCAGGGTCCAGGCGGTATCGCCGTTGGTGGTGCCCTCATTGACCCAGAAGGTGGCCCCACCCACCACCTCGCCGGTACTGCTGTTTCCGTCGAAATCGGTAGCGCGCACCGGGGCGCCGGAGGATTGCACGATGTAGACGCCATTTTCCGCGCCGGTCGACTGGTTCTTGATGAGAATCCGGTCATTGGTCGCCAGAGTCACGCCATCAACCGTCTGGCCGTTGGCAAATGCCGAGGCCAAGGTGCCGTTGGCGGTCGTGGCCACACGCACGGCATTCCTTATGCGCTGCCCGGCCACCATGGCATCCACATACCCCTTCGATGCCGCCTCAAGGGCCGCCGAAGGCGTCGAGGTCGGCAGCGTCACCGTGCCGGTGAAGGTCGGGCTGGCGATCGGGGCGTAGGTGCCGTTGACCAGCGCCGTGATGTCGCCGGCCACGACCGCCGTGGTCTGGCTGATACGGCCGTAGCTGTCTCGGGTGAGCTTGAGGAACGTGCCGCCGGAACCGTTGGAGAACGTCGCCAGACCAATCGTGGGGTTGCCGGAGACGCCATCGCCGTTGGTGACGGCGATTTCGTTGGCGGTGCCGGTCAGGGTGCGCGCCGCGTAGGTGTTGGTGCCGGTCCGGAACAGGCCGCCGTTAGTGGCGAGGGCAGCCAGCGCATCCAGCGCGGCGCTCCATGCCTGCACATTGGTGCCGATCGCCAGGCCGAGCGCGGTCCTGGCGCCGGATGCGGTGGTTGAGCCTGTGCCGCCGAGGGCGATATCGACGTAGTCGCCACTCTGCATCTGGGCGAGCTTGCCAGAGTACAGAGTAAGTGGGATTTTGGCTGGCATGAATCAGCTCCTAGAGTAGGACCGGTGGTTCGATGTCGATCGAGAATTGCGTGCTGGTGATTGCCAGGCCAACCCGGACAAGCACGCCGGTTGCCGGCACGTCCGGCGATAACTTGCCGCTGGTGTGCAGGTAGTACGGCGCCTCCGGGACCAGGCCGCCCATGTGGGTGGTGACCAGGTCCCACTGCCCCGTGGTCAGTTCAATCAACCCGGTGGTCTGCGCCCGGCCGAAACCGCCGGCCAGGATCAGGCTGTCGATCACCAGACCGACGGCCTCGTAGTACCCGATCTCGCTCGTGGCTGGCTGGAACTTCCCGCTCTTGATGCACACCACCTGCCCGGCCCGGAGCGGATACAGGTATCCGTTCTCCAAAGACGGCGTGAACAGGCTGGATTCGTCCGTGCCGCCGGAACCGCCGCCGCCGATGCAGGTCATGCCGGCCACGGTCACGTCGGTTTGCGGCTCCTTGACCACCGCGGCGCGTGCGGCAGCCAGTGAGGCGACCTTCTTGCCGCCGTCTGCAGAGACGTTGATGTTGGGCGCGGCAGACGGCGTGACGGTCGGCGCGGCAGAGCCGCCTTTGACAATCAGCGTCTGGTCCTGGCGGACCACCACCACCGGCCGGCAGCCTGGGGCCTGGGCCTCTTGCTGCAGCAGGCCCTCGGTGGCGATATCGAGCGTGCTGCTCATTCGCCCTGCGTCTGGTAAACGCCCTCGTTGTACTGCTGGCTATGGGTGTTGGTGATGAGGCCGGCGTGCATGTTGCGGCGTTCGGTGTGGGCGATGACCAGGCGCGCGAATTTGTGGATGTCCTTGCCGCATTCGAGCCACATTTCGCTGATTTCCTCGTTGCTCAGGTCTTCGCTCACGGCTGCCTCGTCATGGTGGTTACGTTCTTGAGGTCGCCGCTGAGCGCGATCTCAAACAGCGGATTCAGCGGATCGCCGATGGTGATCTTGGTTTTAGTGACCTTGACCGGCAGGGTGGCGTCGAGGCCCTCCTTCTGCCAGAGTTCGCGCAACTGGGCGCTTTGCGTCGGCGTCAAACCGGTCTGCCCGGCCAGGCCGGCGACCACGCCGTCGATGATTTCCTGCGTGCTGCCGGACACCACGGCATCCGTCGCGCTGAACGACTGCAGCTTCATCAGGTCGATCTCTCCGTCCAGCACCAGCGATCCGGTGCCAAGCAGGCTGACCAGTCGGGTCAGGCTCGCCGTGCCGTCCAGCGCCACACTGCCGGCCGCCGTCACGGCGACCACGTTCGACAGCACGACACTGCCGTCCAGCGCCAGCGTGCCGGTCGCCGAAAGGCTGAGCACGATGCCGATCGCCGCCGCCCCATCCAGCGCGGCGTCGCCGGCAGCCGTCAGCGGCACACCCAGCAGCATATCGGCCGCGCCGTCAATGCCGATGTCGCCCCGGCGGAAGCTCTTGATCGCGCCACTCACCTGCGGCAGCGCCCAGCAATACGGCGGCCGGGCACCATACGGCACCCCGCCCTGCTCGCTGCGGTCCAGCACGTCGGCATCGCCGATCGAGAACAGGTCCGCGCGCTGGTTCGTCAGCGCGCCGATGCCGTTGGCCTGGTGTACGCCCGTGGCGTAGTTACCAGACGGAAACGGCCGGAAACCCCCAAGCAGCCGCAGCCGACTGCCTTGGCTGTACAGGGCCATCAGTTCCAGCCGTAGTCGAAATCGGTCAGGAACGGGCTGGCCGCCGACGTGGCACCGGCCTGCAGCAGCAGGTACTTGATGCACGAGCCGTCCGGGATCCGCCGCAGGCTGGGCAGCGTGTTGATGAAGTCCCCGAGCTGGTGCATGCCCGACGCCGGCAGCGGCAGCCGCCACAGCGGTTTGTACAGCATCAGCGCCAGCGTGCCGGAACCGGTGTAGGCCGTACCGGCCGAGAGCGTCATGCTCTCCAGGTCACGGATACCGCTGTCGGTCGCCGCCATCGGCAGCGACGGCCCGTAGCGGTTCGCGGCGTTGCCGGTGTGGATGATCTGGCCCTGCACGGGCGTGGCGTTGGCACCGATGGTGACCGGCGTGACCCGTCCGGTGGTGCCGGCCTGATTCGTGTAGGTGACCGAGATGTTCGGGCCGCCAGCGGTGAACGCCGCGCGCGCCGCCAGACTCATGCGCAGCCCGGCCCCGTTCGGGTACCGGGCGCTGCCATCCAGCGCCGTCATGGTGATCGTTTTCGTGTTCAGTGCCAGCGAGGCGGCGTTGTCGAACGGCACGTAGCCGACCTGATCGATGCACAGCAGATACCACGGCGCGCCTGCCGCGGCGATGATGCTCCCGCCCGCGTTCAGGAAGTGCTTGGTGTCCGGGCTGACGTTGCCGCCGTGGTAAATCGCGGCGATGTTGGTGTCGTCGGTCGGCACGAACGTGCCGGACGTGCCGGCGTAGGTGTCGGCGACCGGGTAGCCGGCGAAAATGCTCAGGTCGGTCCAGGTGCCGGCGACCTGGGCGACACTGATGTTCTTCTGGGCGATGACAAAATCGCCCTGCCCGTCTACGGACAGGCTCGAAATCATCGCGTCTTGACTCGGGTATCCAGCCATCTCAATTGCTCCAAAGGGTTTCGACGATGCCGAGCAGCTGCGAGCTGGCAAGACTGCCCGCCGCGCCCAGACCGATACAGTTCAGGAACGCGCCGCGCTTGATTTCGCAGGCACCGAATTTCTGCCGCATGCGCTCGATTTCGACCGCCGCGCCAAAGCTCTCTACGGTGCCGGTGGTGGTGCGCCGGCATTCTTCGCCGATGTAACTGGCTTCGATCGGGCGGACGATGACCGCGCAGGCCAGGCCGCCGTTCGCCACTTCCACGGTCAGCGATTCCAGCGATTTGATCCGGTAATCGCCTTCTTGCAGCGGACAGAACGGCAGCGCCGCACCAGCCGCGCCGACAGCGCTCATCAAGGCGCCGGCCGGTTGTGCTGACGCACAGAAAATACCGGCGCTGACCCGGCCCGGCACACCGTCCTGGTTGGTATAGTTGATGGCGAACCGCCCGCCGCCGACGGTCGGGGCCTGTGCCACGATCATCAGATACCCGCCGTCGTCGTAGCGCGGGCAGGCGACCGAGTTCACCATCGGCTGCTCTTCGCCGACCGCTTCCATGTCGATGAACGGGTAATACAGCAGGTAATCCAGCAGCCGGATCGACTGGTTCTGGTTCGTGGTGCTGGTCGCGCTGGCCGCGCCGGACATCAACGTCAATCGATGCAGATACTGCACGCTGTCCGGCCCGCAATCGGGCACGTAGATGCCCAATTTCGGGTCCAGCAGCGCACTTTCGTATGGCGTCGTGGCGTAGTAGTTCGGCGGCGGGTTACCCGACGCGCCGGAGTAGTCGTACCACTGTCCGGCGATGGTCGCGGTGCTGGGCGGCACTTTCCGGAAGCTCTGCAGCCAGGCGCGGCCTTCTAGGTCGGCATCGACCCAGGCCCGCATGCCGGAAAAACCACCCGCCATATCAAGTCGCGGTCCAGATGATGCTGCCGGCCTCGGCCTGCGGTCGGGTGTTCTGGGTGATGTCGATGATGATGTCGAGCTGGCCGATCAGGGCCAGGCTGCCGATCGCGCCGGACGGGGTATCAACCCAGGCGACGTATTTCGCGCTCTGGACCGCGCCGGCATCGGTGCGTTTGCCCCACTGCAGCAGGCCGGCGTTGGTGCGGCTGACGCCGGAACCGGCAAAAACGGTCGATTTCGTGCCCGGCAACCGGCTGTATCCGGTGTAGGTGCATTCGTTCGCCATCGGGTTGTCCAGATCGATGGTCAGCCCGGCAATCAGCGCCAGATAGCCAGTCACGCCAGCCCGCCACGGCGGGTCAAGGCCTTCCAGGACCATGTTCAACACGGCGTCGCGCATGGCGTTACTCATTGGCATCGGGGGTTCTCCTGTGGGTCTTCAAGAACGGCTCGCAGTGCGCGAACATCAGCGTGATTCCGGTCGCCAGCAGTACGCCGGCAAGGGCTTTGAGCATCAGCATCTGGTCAGACCCGGATGATTTCCGGGCGGACGCGCACGCGCCCGGCCAGGAACGGGATGATGGTGTTGGGCGTGGTGTTGGTATCGACCAACTCCAGCTCGTAGACATGCCGGATTGGCTGGTTCAGTGGCGACAGCGAAGCGGTGTCGGCGGCGGCCACGACCAGGTCGATCTTTCCTTCGGCCGGCGTGATGAACAGGCGCGGGCTGCCGCCGTCAGAGGCCAGTTCCATGACCAGCGTGTCGGCCGTGCTCAGGCCAGTGCGACCGGCCAGCGTGCGGATCTGCATGCGCGCCACAAACCCGGTCAGGTCGATCGGGTCGCCAGCGGCGTCGGTGTAGGTGAAACTCTCCGTCCATGTGCTGCCGCGGGTCAGCGACATGCTGTAGGTCGAGGCTTTACGGCCCATCGGAGGATTCCTTGTCGGCGATCACGATGTCGCCGTTTTCCAGCGTGCGCTTGATGCTGGCGGCGTTGCGCGCGATCAGGTACATGTTGGTGAACGACAGCACCATCAACACGGCGGCCCCGTCCTTGCCGGGCAGGATCTCGCGGATGTAGCCGCCATAGGCATCGGCGCCCGAGGCGACCAGCGTGACCAGGTTCAGCCAGAAGCGCTTGGTCTTCCAGTACGGCGTCAGCACGCGCTGCAGGTCGGTCTTCTTGGTCATGACGGGAACCTCAGTCCTTTCAGGTACTGCATGATCGACATCAGACCGGTACCGATCGCGGCACCGATACCGCCGATCATCATGAATGTCTTCCAGCCGCCCTTGGCTTCGGACAGCGTCAGGTTGATCTGGTTCAAGGTGTCCACCAAAGTGCTGATCTGCCGACTCTGGCTGGCGATGATGGCGTTCTGGCTGTCTAGCATCGTGTTCATGTGCCGGTAGTGCATATCCATCATCTTGTGGATGTGGACCATCTCCGCTTTGACGGCGGCGATGTCCTCGGCAGACTTGATTCGGCGTTCGATTTCCATCATCCCGTCCTCGCTCATGCAGTCCTCGCCGAATACTTCATGTCGGCTTTTGCCAGCTTGACGTGGTAACCGTTCTCCTTGTAGCGCTTGCCGTTATAGCCCTTGGCAAACACCGCCCAATCCTTGTTGATGATGGCCTGCTGCAGGCCCCTGGCCTTGACGAACGACACGAAGGCGTCGAGCTGCTCGTTCTCTGAGTGAAAGTGCGCCTCAACGAAGGCCTCAACCGTCTTGAACCCGCACAGCTTGTGATTCGCGCCCAGGATCTGGAACTTGCCCCAGGAAGCGGCCTTCAGCGCGGCGACATGATCCAGCGCCAACGCCTGCTGCAGCCTGGCATACTCACCCACCCCGCCGCGGTACAGGCGCCGGTTCCATTTCAGGCTCGATATGTTGGGATGCGAGGAGTCGTACTGCCGGCCGGTGTACTCGCTGAACTTGTGCGCCTCGAACAGGATCTTCGGGCGGCCATCGATCAGAAACCCGTCACCCAGGCTTTCGACCTCGGCCACGGCCTTGACCGAAGCCACCGAACAACCCAGTTCCTTGGCCGAATCGATGTAGTCCTGCCTCAGCAGGCCCCTTGGCGGCGGCGAAACAGGCGGCAACCGGTACATGGACGGATCACCCTTTGGCCGAGATCAAGCGCGACCACAACGCCATGCGAATCGAAAGACTCAGCAGGTTCGGCCGCAGCTTTGTAAGGGAGGCGTTCATGGCGTCAATGGCTCCTGTCGGGCAATAAAAAGCCCCCAAGGCCGCAGCGCGGATCTCAAGGGGGCGGTGGTGGATGGCGTACCAGGTAGGACTCGAACCTACGGCGCTCGCCTTAACAGGGCGATGCTCTACCGACTGAGCTACTGATACATGGACTTGAAGTGATGATGCGCAGCATGCTTACCAAAGTCACCTGCAATTTGCCAGGGAATCGAACCCCAAACCTCTGCGCAATTTGATGTGGCGGCCGGTGATGATCTCCGGCTTGTCCAGGCATATCGGCCACGAGGGGTGGACAGCGCCAGTAGTAATCCCTCTTTCTGGTCTTGCTTCACAGGTCATCACCCTGCTTTTCACCACACGGCTGACGGCTGTACTGGGCCAGTCTGTTCACGGGCGGCCTCCCCATTGGGAGTTAATGCCACCCGACAACCGTCATGCGTCTGGTGAATCTGGAAGCGAGAACTGGAGTCGAACCAGTGACCTGATGGATATGAGCCATCCGTTCTGCCGCTGAACTATCTCGCCGTGAAATGAATCTCGATCCGCGCCGGTGCATTAGCGCATGGGACATGACACCCGGCCCATCAGGTCGGATGCTGCGGATCGAGAAAACCTTGTTACCGCTTCGTCTTGCCTTTCTTCAAGACCTTCTTGTTCTTGGCGGCACGCGCCTGCAGCAACGATTTCTTCGCAACGCCGGCACTGACATTGGCTGCCTTCGTCTTGGCCGGCACCTTCTCGCCATAGGTCGTGCCGGGATTTTCCACGGCATACGAGCGCTTCACGAACAACCCGGTGATCGACGACTTGAAGCGGGTCCAGAATCCCATGATGAGTCCTCCTGGGCTGTGGAAAAACAGGGGTTGCGATTTTCTGGAAAAAAATACGTTTGAAAAGTAAGTACCGGTCGAAGGCCACCCCCTGAAAAAGGGGGATAGGGGTCGGGATTTTTTGATGAGGGGCGATGGGTGGTCCTATGAGGACCCCTGCAACTCTCACTTTAGGGGCGAAAAGGGGTGCATAGGGGGTGTCCGGCAAGGGACGTTACCCCTCCCGTCTCGCCGCCCTGCCCCGCTCTCGTCCGCCCTCGTTCGTCGCCTGCCCCATCGCCTGCGATTCCCTCATGTCCTGCCTGCAACGCCCAGGAATCGCCCATAACGCCTGATTTCCTGCGTCGTAGGCCGCGTTAGCGTGGGTTCGAGCCCTGCTTGACGGATTTAAGCGCACTCTCGCGCGCGTCAATCAATAGGTTGGCGGGCCAATGTGGCGTGGTAGCTGGGAATATCGCAGTGGGGAAGCTCTGCGCATGGGTTTCGTTATGGGCAATTGGTCATCCATCTACCCGGATCCACGTGATCCCCAAGTGTGCGTCACCGCGTCTCTTTGTCTGGGATCTTGTCCGCCAAGTTCATTGCCATGGGGTTGCCTATCTGCGTAGGCAACAATGGCATGGTAGTAAAACTAGCCGAAATGCTATTTCCGTGTCAACGATTGTTTTTACCGGGCAATGTCTCGACCGCACAGACCGACCGCCTGCTGCTCGGTCGTGCCGTACTGCGCCATCGATGCCCTCACGCACCGCTCGAACGGTGTCGTGTGACGCCAGTACGCGACCGCCGCGACCAGACCGACCGCAATCACGACCGCGACCACGAGACCGGACGACCGACCGGGCCGGTTCCCGCCAGATTCTCCATCGTCCATGCTGACGCCCTCCGCTTCTCGACCAGACAATTGGCAGTCTATCACCGAGCCGACCGGACGGCCAGAATCGACCGCCACAGGCCAGCCAGCACGGCATCGACCGCCGCCGGAACGATTTAAGCGCACTGTCGGGCCGGGAATTGGTCAAAAAGTAAGCAGATTTCGGCCAAAAACCGGGGGATTGTGCATCACTAACCCGATTTTGGAGAATCGTTGCACATCAAGGGGTTAGTGAGGTTTGCCGGTATGTCGGATACCGCGAATTGGTGGCCGCGCGAGGTGATGGGCCGAGATTTCCAGTTTTGCGCCAATTTTGCCCAATAGCGCCCCTCATATCCAAACCACCCATTTCTGCACCCATTTTGGCCAATTACTGCATTTAATATTACAAAATCCATTTTGATTTAGCCTTCCAGCCCTTTGTTTATGCGGTTCCTGAATTAATTACTGCATCTAAAATATTTCCGAATATGTATTGACTAATTATAATAGTGCCGCTATTATTCTAGTCATGGGCACAAAGCAAGAGCAAAAGCAAAAGCAACCGCGTGAGATCGCTTCGCTCTCTGTGTTCATGGATAGCTGATTCAGACACTGATGAAGATCGCCGACCCCAGAGGACCCTATATGACCGCTCTTGAATTTTCGACCGCCGTTGTTGACCTGCCATCGACCTGCACCCCGCGCCTGATTGTCTCCAGCCTTGTGTCTGCGCTGGTGGCGCGCGGCATGACCATCAGCGTGGACGGTGGTGGCGACTGCTTTGACCTGACCGACTCCACGGACCCCGACGCAGTCTGGGAAGCCGTCGATGCCGTGGAAGAAGCCAACCTGCTGGCAAAAGCTGCTGGCACCGACAACTACACGTTCTGGGCACTCATCCTGACCGGCAACGGTCTGGACTGCCTGTGCGACCACAATCTCACTGCGGAGGCTAATGAGATCGTCGCGGAGGCGATGACCGCCGCCCTCGGGCAATGCACGATTCCGCTTGCCGAACTGACCGCCGAGCAGGCCCGCGAATGGCTGATGACCAATGACTGCGAACAGGCCGATTACTGGGCGAGCCGCCCGGCCACTGAGGACCTTGTCGGCGCTGTGGCCACGGACCTGAAAGACTTCGGCACCGACGAGCAAAGCACACTGTGCTTCCGGGTGTCCCTGTGAACTGCCGGCCCTCGGATGACGACCGCCTGCTTGCGGAGGCCCTGCGGGTGGCAGTGTGCCGCATTGAGGACGCCGCCAAAGCTGGCGAGTCCCTCACGACCCCGTACCAATTCCGTGACTGGGTCCGCCTGTTCTATGCCGGTCTGGACCTTGGCCGCGAACACTTCACGGTGGCGTTTCTGAACAGCCGTCACCGGATTCTCGATGCCGAGGTCCTGTTCTCTGGTGGCGTGGAAGGCTGTGAGGTGCATCCGTCCATCGTGGCCCGCCGTGCGCTGGCCCATGACACCTGTGTAGCCGTCGTGCTGGTCCACAATCACCCAAGCGGACACCCCGAACCGAGCGCGGCCGACCACGCACTCACCGTGCGCCTCAAACAGGCCTTGGGCCTGATCGATATCCGGGTACTGGACCATTTCATCGTTGCCGGCGCGGACATTACGTCATTCGCGGAACGGGGCTGGCTGTGATGACCGCCGCCCTCGAAGTGCGTGACATCGTGACATTGCGTGACCGGTACGTGCGTCACGAAGTCACGACCGAGCAGGTTTCGACCTTCTTGGCGCTGACCTTCGGTCTGGTGATTCCGGTCCCGATGCGCCTCGTCTTGATTGAATCGCTGAACGGGATTCTGGAATTCAACGGAGGTGCGGCATGACCCGTGCTGACCGCCGAGCCGTAGCGCTCTTTCTGGCCTGCATCGCCCTGATGCTGGCCGCCCCTTCCATCGGCGCGCTCCTGCGCGCCCACCTGTAACCCGGAGACCCCACCATGACCTACCGCCGCAAGAGCTATAACGTCTGGGTCCGGCAATACAAGCCGGTCCAGAACCACGTCACGGCCAATTCGCCTTACGACGGCACCATGTTCGAGACCTTTGGCCCGGACCGGGAATACGTGCTGTCCGTGGCCAATAGCCACAACCCGAGCGACCTACAGCGCGTCTGGACCCTGCTTGATGCGGGTGGCCGTGACCTGACCATCGCCAGCGGTTATCACCTTGTCAACCGCCTCGGCTACTTCATCACCGAAATCCCTTATACCGGCGACGACCTGTTGGAAGTTGTCGGCTAACCACACACGCAACCAGAGAGGACCCCGCAATGTCTATCCATCAAAAGTGTTTCACCGCCGCCCGCCAGCAGGAAATCAAGGCGTTCATCCGCGAAATTCTCGATAAGCCGCCGACCGAGCACACCTTCTGGGAAGGAGAGGATGACTTCGACGTGTGCATCGACTCATCCAGCGAGGACGATGAAGTGTCCATCACCCTGTTTCATACCAAACAGGACGCGCACGGCAACCGGTCCGCTGACACCAGCGCATGGCACAGGATACCGGTGGGCGTCATCTACTCGGACGAGCCGCTTGATCTGCCGCCGCTGACGTTCGGAGGTGCGGCATGAACGTGTACGGCGCCGCCTACGGCAACTGTCCCGGCCCATGGCGGCACGAGGACAACAAGATCATGTACGTGGAGAAAGGCCAGTGGCGGATTATCGCCAAATGCGATGGCCGCAACCTGAAGCCCGCCGCTGACTACGCCAACGCCAGGATGATGGCCGCCGCGCCTGAACTGCTCAGCGCCCTACGCGAGCTGCTGGCCGATATCGATGATCTTGCGCGTGAATTCAGCATCTGCGCCGAGATATCCGAGAGCAGTTTCGGTATCAAGGCCCGTTACGCCATCGCCAAAGCCACTGGAGAACCGCAATGAAATCCATGCCGGTCTGTTATCACTGCAAAAGCAAAGACGTTTCCCTTTCCGTGTCCGCCTTCTGGAATCCAGCCAAGGGCATGGCCGAGGTCGAAGATATCCATGACAAGGGGCATTACTGCCCGGATTGTGATGGCGAAACCCGACTGGAGTGGGTAGAGATCGACGAGCCGGACGTTAAGCCGCCGACCAGCGCCATGAGCATGGTCATCGCCATCGAGGACGTGCTCGACAATCACGTGCTTTTCCACAGCAGGGGCGGAAGTCACAGCAACCAGCGCGAGGCCGCTGAGTCGCTGAATCACCTGAGTGAAATGATAGCCAAAGCCAAAAAGGAGTATCTGAATGAAACTGGCTACTGATGTCACAGGCAATCAAGAACGCGCCCTGCGCGCCAAGGTAATCGAGACCTTGCAGTCCATGGAGCAGTCAGGCGTGTTCGTGCCGGACGCCACCAAGGACGCCATCAAGGCGCTGGACCTGTACCCGTTCATCGGCCTGCCTGCCGATGATATCGCCGAGTTCATGGTCTTGTACCACTCAATCCCGGTGCCGCTCACGCCGACCAAGGCCGATACGGCGGAGGTCTGCCAATGAGCAAGCGCGAACAACCTGAACTGCTGACCGTCGCTTACATCGCCATCGGCGCGGAAACCACCCTGCGCGGCGCTGAATCGACGATATCACAGGAAAACCTAGACCAAACCATCGAATGTTATGGCGGAGAGCTTGGCGTCATTGACGAGGCCGTGAGCCACGCACTCATGCTCGATACGGTAGCCGACGGTCTCGACCATAACTGCGTCTTCTCTTACGACGTGGCCGAGGAATTCGGTGCGCGTCTCGTCGCCAGATCGCTCGCGGTCTACAGCCCCTTGGAATCGCCGATTGACGTCCTGCGCGACACGCTGCTGGATGCCGATTATGACCGTGATGACGTATTGTCGGGAATCGAAGCGTGGAGGGCGCGCAAATGAACCGATACACCAGCTACCAGATACGGCAATGCGCCGTTGTGGGCGGTTCCGTTACGCCGATCAAGAGCGGGCCGGCCACCATCGATAATCTTGCCGTAAAGACGTTCTGGACACTCTATGCGTTCACATGGGCCGGCCGTCATCAGGCCATTGGCGACTTTGATTCCTACGAGCACGTTCGTGCCGCCTATTTCGGCATTACCGGCAATGACTGCGGGCCTGAACCAAAGGATCACTATCAATTGCCAGCCATCAAGGCCGTTACGCCAGCGGACGATGTTGTATTCGAGGACAACGGTGTCGCCAACGTCTGGCGCGTGCGCGTCGATGGTGATTGGTTCGCCATCGTTCAACTGCATGGGGCGATGCTCGATGCCACGCAACGCGCCGTCATGTCATCGTTTTGCGATGCCATCAGGACCCTGGTTGACGAGACAAGGAGCCAGTCAGCATGAAAAGCGGGTTCACCTTCATGACCATGTCGGAGTGGCGCAACAAGTTCAATCCGACGACCGAAACCCCGCTGGCAACGTCCGGCGATGATCTCGCCGCCGTCAACCGTATGGCAATGACCGCGCCTTTCAATGTCTGGACGGTCGTGGCAATCGGAACCGACGGCCCCCAGCTTGTGCTGCCGGGCCTGCACTTCATCAACCGTTCCGGGTTCTACATCACCAACACGCCATTCAGCGCCAAGAGCGCGATAGGAGCATACCATGACGAATAAAGTACCTGACTCGGAAAAGGCCGAACTCATCCAAGCGGTCGCATCTGCTATCGACAACTCTGGCCCGCTTCTGATAGTGCTCCCTAGCGTCGGCCAGAATGCCGCTTTTGTTTGGGTCTCGCTTGACGATGATCGTGCAACTCAAACGATGCTTGCCATCGGCGGCATCATCGGCACGCTGGCAAAAACCCATCACAACAAAAAAATTATCGATGATTCTCTCGACGCCATCGTGTCAGGCATCCGCAGTATTTTCGATGAAGTCGCCACCATACAAGCCATCCCCTGTGACAACAAGGTTCATTAAGGAGACCACCATGAGCAATTCTCGGGTAAGAATAATTGTCACGCCGTCAGTCAATCGGTCGGCTGATGAGGCCGCCGACGACATGGCGGATGATCTCACGAACTATCTTGACGCGCTGAGGTTGGCGTCATGCCTTCCTGAGTCCGTCGGCAACGCCGTAGTCGATCGTCCGCCCGTCAGGCCCCAAGAGGAGTTGGATGCCGAGCAACGGGTATTAGACTTTGCTCACAGCCACAACACTGGCGACGATATCGCATTCCTTTCGGTCGGCGATCTCGAAAACATCACCAGCCCGGTCAGTCTGCCGGAGAGCGAGGATGCTGATGGCGCATTCGTTCTTGCGTGGGTCTATGTTCCGTTTCCTGATGGTGATCGCCATGGCTCGTGAATTCACGCACATCATGCCGCTGCGGGACAAAGACGCCAAGCCGCGCAAACTTTGTCCGCCGCCGTCGCCGCGCCCAGCCGGGCGGCCGAAGATATTCTCATCCGGGCTACGGTCCTCCGTGACGATTGAGAAGGAGCACATGCGCTACCTGAGGCGGATTGGGAACGGCAACATCAGTCTCGGCATACGCCTGCTCGTCACCCAGGCATTGTCCAACACGGTCAAGCCGAAATCGGAACTCTGAAAGACCCGCCCTACTGTTCACCCGCCTGCCATGGCGGGTTTTCTTTGCCCCAGAGCATGGCCGTGACCTGCGACAGGGCCGCGAATGACTCATCAAGATTCGTGGCCGACTCATTCAGCAGCAGCATCTTGTCGGCATCAACATCCTGCATAAGCTCGGCCAACTCCCTCAGCTTCATGGCGAGGAAAGGCGTGTCGCGCATCTTCTCCAAGAACGCGCTGAATTGATCGTAGGTTTCGTACTTGAGCATTTCGTTACCTCTCACACATCGCTTTCCAGTGTTCGTGCGCCGCCTGCGCTTCCTGCTCGCGCATGTAGCCCAGCAGCCAGCCGTATGGCTGCTCGACACACTCCTTGAATGTCGTGTTACGGACACCCATCATTCTTGACCTGCGCAGCCAACCAACCGGAACGGTGCCACTACCGGTACACTTCTCGCACGGCTTGGACACCAGACCAGAGCCGGCGGCCTTGATAAACACCTCGCCAAATCCCTTGCAGTCCGGGCAATCGTTGCGATGGACCATTTCATGCAGGCAGCAGCGCGCCACCTTGATACAGAACCGCAATACGCTTTTGCGGCCATCCGGCGTAACGCACAGGGTTGCCGGCGGATCGGGGAACTTCGTCAAGCCGGCCATTTCCCGCCTGCGCTGCTCATCCATCAAGGCGTTCGCCATCTTCATTTCCAACTCGTTGCGCAACACGGGGTTGGACGCACGGTTGGGCACCCAAAGGAACTCGTACAAATCCCGCCCAGGCCGTACCTTCACGAACCCGAGCGCTGCCGCGATGTCCTGTGGCGTGAGCGCGTCGCTCCCATTCGTCAATGCTGTCCTGATTAATTGCGGGGTTTTCGGCCCGAGACGCGCCAGCAGCTTGCGTGTATTCATCTGCCCTTGCCTTGCTCTTGGTCTGTTTCCGGGAAGAACAGCACAGTGATGATCGCGCCAGACTTGCCATCATCGGAATACTCTTTGTTAATCATGGCCTGCACGATCTGCGCGTCGTCGTTGTAGATCACGCCGGTCATGGCGTCCTCGGTCGAACGCAACAGCTTCGACAGGTCCGGCCTGACGATATGATGCGGTCGCCGCTTCACGCTGACGCTTCTCGGTCTCGGGAACAAGAACAGCACATCGAGCGCGATTGGACATTCCTGCGGCTCAATCGACCTACCGAGCGCGTCCTTGAACACCGCGCGCGCGGCGCGCTGTACTGCTTCACGCCACGGCCCGACCTTCTTGGATACCTCGATCATCCGATTGCCGCGAACCAGGCGCTTGCTGCCCTGCGGTGCCGGATCGCCGATGACCCTGAACTGGATGGATGTCTGGAAATGCGTTCTCATGTCATTCTCTCCTCGTCTCTTGGTTATTTTTCGGATCATCAACCACGATCACCTTACCCTCCCGCAACAGCGTCGCTATGGTGCGCAGCACGCCCATGGCGAAACTGAACTGTGTCAGCAGGTCGCCGCGTCGTGTGGTATCCACGCACTCGTGGCAGCTACTGCATCCCCATGCCGCCAGCAGGTCGTGATTCTTCATGCCAAGCCCGGACAGACCGATCAGCCGGAAGTGGCACAGCACCGTCGGTGCCGTCCGGCATACATCCAGCCGAATCTGGCACTGCCTGTAAGCCGCCTCGGCGCGAAGATCAAGCACCTTCCACCTCATCCAGCAACTCAAGGCTGAAATCCGGCCAGTACGCCGCTGCCACGTGGTCCACCAGGCGGTCTACCACGATGCGGAACTCGCCCTCATCCATCTGGTCGAACGCCAGCGAACGTGGCGTGAACCGTATCGCCTCGTGCCCGAGCACATCGATGCGCTCTACATCGCAGCAGGTCCTTGACTCGACCTGCAAATACTTGATTACGTCGTGCTCGCGCCAGCCGGTGAATCGATCGGTGTTCTGTATCAGCAGCCGCGCCATCTTGTGCATGGCCTGCATGAATACCTTGCTGCGCGGCATCGTAATCTCGCAGCACACCACGTCACCGACGCGGTATTTGGACTCACGAACCAGCATGACCGCCTGCTCGTCCTCCGGCACCATCCCGCCCTTGATGAATCGCCACAGTGTCTTCACGTCATTCCATCCTGTTGAATCGCAGGCCGCCAGGCCGTTGCTTTGGGGCCTGCATCGTCTCCGGCTCAGCGCACGACTCGAACCGCATGTGGCTCAGCCTGGCCGTGGCCCACGCCACCCCGGCGGCACCGTCTCGCACCTTCGCCCCGATGAACTTGACGTAGCCCTTTGGCTCCTGGTTGTAATACTCGGGCCGGTGCAGGAACACGACGACATCGGCGTCTTCTTCGATCTGCCCGGATCCACGCAGGTCCTGCAGGGCTGGCTCGTTGCCGGCGCGCTCGGTCACTCCGCGGTTGAGTTGGTACAGGATGATGACCGGGACGTTCAGGTCCTTGGCGAGCGCCTTCATGGCCTTGGATGCATCGCCGAGTTCGGTGACGTTGTTCTTGCCGGGCAGCGCCAGCCAGCCGAAGTGGTCGATGATGATGGCGTCCAGCGGCTCGGTCATGTGCGCCTGCTTGGCGCGCGCGATCAGCTGGTCCGGCGTCAGTCTCGGGGAATCGTCGATCACCATCCGTAGCTCGTTGACCGCCTGAACCGCCTTGACCAGCACCCCACTCTCCCAGAGCGGCTCGGCCTCGGTCTCCTTGGGGAACCTCAGCCAGCGGTGCGGGAACCGGCCCAGGTTGGCGGTAGCGCGCTCGATCAGGCTGGCGGCGGTCATCTCGAAGCTGAAAAACAACACTCGGCCCATGGATACCGCCAGCTGGACCCCCATGGTGGTCTTGCCCATGCCGGGCCGGGCCGCGAACCAATACGTCTTGCCGCCCTCCAGACCGCCCAGGAGGCCGTCAAGGGATTCGATGTGGGTGGGTAGCCCCGTGAGTCCGTTATCGCTGTCGTAGCGCTGCAGGAGCGCCTGATACATGGATTTTGCCCCCTCTTTGGCCGTCACCACGCTCGATTTGGTGTTTACGGGCACCCTGGCGAGGATTTGGGCCGCCTCAGCGTAGGTTTCAGCCGCCGCTATCGCCGCCCCGGCCACGCTCAGTCGGCGGCGCTCCGCCGCCTTGGCGACCAACTCCGCCCAGCCGACGATGTTGGCGGCCGACGGCGTGTTGGCGGCGATCTCGATCAGGTACGTCATGCCGCCCGTGCGGGCATCGTGTCCGTCATCGATCAGGCGCTGGTTGACCGTGATGGTGTCCACCGGCCGGCCCTCGCGCAGCAGGTTGCGAACGGCCGCGAACACCAAGGCGTGCCCGGTCACGCTGAAATCGGCCTCGGTCAGCAGGTCGGAGACCCGGAAAAACGCCAGTGGGTCGATCAGTATCCCGCCGATGACGGCCTGCTCGGCCTCGACGGCCTGTAGGCGGGTCGCGCCACGGTCATCCCTCATTCCGCACCTCCGTGGTCACGGTCATAGGCCGCCGTCTCGGCTGGCGTGTGGTATCTGGCCTCGTAGATCTTGACGAAGTTGGACGCCCCGAGGATCCACTCCAGGGACGCCGCGAATGGCGTGGACCGCCCCGCGCCCGGCGGTGCCTTGCCGGTCAGGAAGGCCGAGTAGGCGATGAACCCGAAAAACTCACGCCACCACCCCAGGTCCTGCCGAGTCTTGTCCTCGGACCAGCGGACCTGCAGCGCCTTGGCGCGCGCCCCACCCCACAGCTTCGGGATGACGGCTGGGTTGGCCGGCAGTAGCTCGTGGTAGAGCGCGATGATTTTCAAATGCGGGCACGTCGGTGGTCGGTCGCCGTCAGGCGTCGACGAGGGAGCTTTAGCTCCCTTGCTTTTGTCTTTTTCTGTATCTGTATCTGTATCTGTATCTGTATCTGTATCTGTATCTGTATCTAGCGGTGTTACTGGTGCGTTACGTAACGCGTTACGCGCCCGTTCCCTGTACCGTCGCTGCCGCTCAGAGCGCGTTGGATCAGCGTCTGAGCGAAATTGGCGCTTGTCCCAGTTGGTCAGTTCCCAGTCCGAATTGATGAATCCTCGCTCGATGAAAAGCGCCTTCGTTTCGGCAATTTCACCTTCTGAAACGCGCAACATAAACGCTACTTCCGTATCCGTAACAGAACCGTTACCGTTACGTAACGCGTTACTACTCCGTAGGCAAAACAGCATGACCAACCGGCGTTGCATTGCCTCGGTCAGCATCTGCACCTTCGGGTCGTTGGCGAACTCGGAATAGAGCCGGAGCCAGGAATTAGCCATGGTCAAACCGCCCGCAGCTTGTCGCCGGACGCACAGGCCCTGCAGGTGAATACGTGGTTCCTGTATTTGCCGCCGCGCATCGGCATCGGCAACCGGCAGACAGAACATTTGCGCAGGAACCGGGATGGGTCCGAGTATTGCTTGCCGGACGGAATCACCAGGTTGTCTGGCGGCCCAATTCCGAATCGGTTTGATCGCATGCGTGTACTCCACGCCCCGTTGTGAATAAGGTCCCGCGCGCCGGCCTGGAGCGGGGCGCTGTCCGTGGGAGCAACCCCACGGATGGCGCGCGGGGGTTAGGTTTCGGCGTGCTGCCGAATGAGGTCTTTGAGTTGGTCGATATGGTCCGCCGTCACCCAGGCCTTCGCCTTGAGCGCGGAAACCATGTCGTCCAGGTCCTCGGGTTCGCAGTGGAAGGTGTAGCTGAATCCCGGATTGCTCGGCACGGTCATCTGGTAGACCCCGTCGCCGATCTGGCGGCATGCGGCGGTCACGGCGTGCCCTCCTTTGCCCCGTCGCTTCCCTCGACACGCATCACGCGGCAGATGATATTGGCCTTATGAAGCTCAGCCTTTGCCGCTGCCATGATCCAACCACGCACAAGCTCCGCCTGTGTGGTGTCGGTCGCTATTTGAATCGCCTGGATAAGCGAAAGCGTCTCGACATCAACCTTTGTGCGGACATCCTGGTCATAATTCGCCATGGCTTACTTGCCTCCCCACAGGTCGGGACGCAGCCGCCGCCGCTGGATTTGGCCGTTGGTCGCCTTCTCGATCTGGATTGCGCGCTGTGGCGATGGCCGGGTGCGACCGGTAATGAAATGGGACACCGCGCCGGCCGACAGCATGACCCTCTTTTTCGCCAGCATCCGGGAGAATTCAGCCTGGGTCAGCCCATGTTTTTTGAGGTACTGTTCGATATTCATTTGCGCATAATAGCGCCGCTATTATTTCCTGTCAATAGCGCAGATAATTGTAAAGCCGGGGGGATGCTAATAGCATCGCCGGCATGAGGGGAAAAAACTCAAATCCGAGCAAGCGCGACATTGAGGCCGGCGAGCGTTTGCGCAGGATCTGGGATGCCAAAGCCAAGGGCCTTGGCCTGACCCAGGAGAAGGCCGGCCTGCGTATGGATATGACGCAAGGCGCTGTACATCAATACCTTACGTCAAAAATAGCCCTTGGCCTGGAAGCCGTCCTCAAGTTCGCCAGCATCCTGAAAGTCGATCCGCGCGAAATCCGCGACGACCTGCCGGGCCTGGACGGCGCCGCCCCGCTGATACCGGCCTACTCGGTCCGGGCCATCGATGGCGAGGCGGGCGCTTCCGACACCGACGTAATGGTGCCGCTGGTCGATGTTGAGCTTTCGGCTGGTGCCGGCGCAGCCGTGTTCGACTTCATCGAAACCCAGTTCATGCTGCCCTACCAGGTCAACTGGCTGCGCAAGCACAATGTCAAGTCGTCCGACGACGTGCGCCTGATGGCGGTGCGCGGCGACTCGATGGAGCGCACGCTGTTTTCTGGCGATCTCGTGCTGGTCCACCTGAAAGCCAATAGAATCAAGTCGGACACGGTGTTCGCCATCACACTCGACGGCGAGGCCATGGTCAAGCGGCTGTTCAATACTGCGCACGGCGTCCGGATCGTATCGGACAACCAGGACAAGGTCCGGTATCCAGACGAGCTACTGCCAACTGAACAGGTAGATAGGCTGAAAATCATCGGCCAGGCCATCGATAAGCACGGCAGCGGCGGACTGTAACGCGCCTGCACAGACCAAGCCGCCATCAGGCGGTTTTTTTTGCATAAATGAAAATATTTAATACCCGCCCTATTGACTATAATAAATAGTTGCCCTATTATTGCGGTTATACCAAAGCAAACCGCACAGAGGGCACTGTCATGGGAACCGATCCCGTCCTGCAAGACGAACTGATTCACAACAGAGGTGACTGGGTCGCCGAGGCGCACGCCATCGAAGACCTCAAGGCAGAGGTTGCGCCCAGCGTGGTAGGCGATGCCGTAAGGGATGCCCTGGCAGACGATGCCATCGTCGGGAACCTGATTCTGGCCTATGTCAGCGGCAACAGAGCCGCCCACACCCTCGGCGTCAACCTGTTTCTGGGCTCCGTGACGGAGCACGTCACCTCTGCCGTGGACCGAGCGGCCTATGCCCGCTTCCTCAAGCTCAAGGCCGAACACGAGTCGCGCGCCACGGACGCCGCCATCGACGCCTTGGAGAGTCGTTATGACTGATATCGGTCTGGGGCTGAACTCGATCGGCAAGCAGATGACGGCCCGTGAGCGCTTTCTGTACGAGCGCCGCAGCGGCATCGGCGGCAGTGACGTGGCAGCGATCATGGGGTTCTCGAAGTGGAAGACCGCCCATTCGGTCTGGGAAGACAAGCTCGGCATCAGCGCGGACGACTTCGACAACGACGCCATGCTGTGGGGCCGGCTCATGGAGCCGGTGATTCGCCAGTTCTACGCGCAGCGCAATGGTGTCCATGTCTACGAAATGAGCAGCCCGCTGCGCAACTCGGCCTACCCCGAACTGGTCGCCAACGCCGACGGCGCCGTGGCGGCCGGGCCGGGCCTGCCGGCCACCAAGGGTCTGGAAATCAAGACCGCGCGCTACATGGACGAATGGGGCGACGACAGCACCGACGAAATCCCCTACGCCTACCTGCTGCAGGTGAACCACTACATGATGGTCGCTGGCGTCGATGTCTGGGATGTTGCGGTTCTGTTCAGCGGCAGTACGTACCGCCAGTACACCATCCACGCCAACAAGGAACTGCAAGGCATGATTTACGAGGCCTGCCGGGCGTTCTGGAACGATTACGTCAAGGCCGGCATCGCGCCGCCGCCGCAAAGCTACGCGGACGCCATCCAGCGCTGGGGCAGCATCAGCCCGCCAGGCGAACTGATTGCCAGTTCGGCGGTAGAGCACGCCACGCGGTCGCTGGCCGATCTCAAGGCCAGGATCAAGGCCCTCGAAGCCGAGGCCGACGACAAGGCGTTCATCATCACAGCCTACATGGAAGATCGGGGCAGTTCGTTAGTCGCCCCGGACGGCACCTTGCTTGCCACATGGAAGCTGCCGAAGGCCTCGACCACGCTGGATTCCGCCGCCGTCGCCGAGAAATACCCGGACGTGTTTGCCGAGTGCCAGAAAGACCGCGCACAGACACGCCGCCTGCTTATCAAAACCACCAAGGAGTAACACCATGAACACAGTCGCCACCCTATCAAGCAGCCCGTTCGAGCCGATGGCCGAACAGAACACCGCCCTTGCCGCCAACTCCGGCGGTCGGGAAATCGCCGAAGTACAAGCCGCCATGGTCATCGCCAAGAAGTTCCCGCGCGATATCCGCGTGGCGCTGGACCGCATCCTGCAGTCCTGCCGACGCCCCACCCTGGCCGCCACCGCGTTGTATTCCTACAGTCGGGGAGGCACCGACGTAACCGGCCCATCAATCCGCATGGCCGAGGCCATCGCGCGCGATTGGGGCAACATGCAGTGCGGCGTCCGCGAACTGGAGCAGCGCAACGGCGAGTCCACGGTCGAGGCATTCGCCTGGGATTTGGAAACCAACACCCGCATCGTCAAGGTGTTCCAGATCAGCCATGTCCGCCACAAGAACGAATACGTAAACGGCAAAAAAACCGGCAACACGATTGCCGTCAAGCTGACCGATCCGCGTGATATTTACGAAATGGTCGCCAACCAGGGCGCCCGCCGTCTCCGCGCCTGCATTCTTGGCGTCATTCCCGGCGACGTGGTCGATGCGGCCGTGGCCGAGTGCGAGCAAACCCTGCATGCCAGCGCCGACACCACCGAGTCCGGCATCAAGCTCATGGTGGACGCCTTCGCCAAGATTGGCGTCTCCAAAGAGCAGCTGGAGCAGCGTATCCAACGCCGTATGGATGCCATTACCCCGGCGCAGGTCGTCCACCTGCGCAAGATCTTCACCTCTATCCGCGATGGCATGAGTAAGCCGAACGAGTGGTTTGAATACGCCACGCCCGAAGAATCCAACGAGGCGGCCAGCCGTGCCCAAGCCCTGGCTGACAAGATCAAGGAAAAGCAGGCGTCCTCTACCTCGGCCCCGCCACAGGAAGCCCCGGTGCCGGAAACGCCCATCCCCCGCCCCGCATCCCCAAACCCCGACTTCCCGCTCTCAGACGACCCGCCGTATGAGGTCGATGCCGCCACCGGAGAGGTCATCACCCAAGGAGAACAAGCATGACCGAGCACGCCGTAGCCACCGTCAATGAAGACGTGGAGTCGCCCATCACCGATTACCCGCTGTGCCCGATTGCCGAGTTCAACGCCACCGAGATCGCCCTGGCCGACTTCAAGCTGCAGTACCAGAGCCTGGTGTTCAATGTCGCCACCACCGCCGGCATGGCGGACGCCAAGGCCGCCAGGATGACCCTGCGCGGCCACCGCACCAGCCTGGAGAAGCGCCGCAAGCAACTCAAGGAAGACATCCTGGTTCGTGGCCGGCTGATCGATGGCGAGGCCAAGCGCATCACCGCCGAAATCGAGGCGCTGGAAGACCCCATCGATGCCCAGATCAAGGCCGAGGAGAACCGCAAGGAGGCCGAGCGGCAGGAAAAGGCCCGCCAGGAAGCCGCCCGCGTCAAGGCCATCAACGACAAGATCGACGCCATCCGTAATCACGGCGCCACCGTGCAGACCGAACTGGCCGACCTGACCGCCCTTCTGGACCAAGCCAAGGCCATCCAAATCAGCCAAGACGAGTTCCAGGAATTCGCGCCGCTGGCCCTGCTGACCCGCGACACCGCCATTGCGCAGTTGCAGGCCCTGGCCGACGCCCGCCGCACGTTCGAGCAGCAGTGTGCCGAGCAGGAGGCTGAGCAGCAGCGCCAGGCCGAGGAAGCCGCCAAGCTGCGTGCCGAGCAGGCCCAGCTGCAACGCGAGCGGGAAGAACTGCAGCGACAGAAAGACGAGCACCAGGCCATGCTGGCGCAACAAGAGGCCGCCGCCGCTGCCGAGGCGCCGGCCGCGAAGGAGGCCGAAGAGGCCGTCCACCCGGACCAGATTCCGCTAATCCAGCCCGAGCCTGCCGCCATTCCCGCCGACCCGTCTGACGATCTGCCGTGGGGCAATCCGGCCGAAGGAGTGGCGCCGCAAGGCGCCCACTACATCACCGAGGAAGAAACCCTCATTTCCGGCCTGATGAGCGTGATTCGTGAAACCGTGGCAGATACTTCCGCCATCCCGGAATACATCGCCGCCGCCGCCTACATGGCACGGGTGAAATCGTGAGTGCTCGTGGCGTCAATAAAGTCATCCTTGTTGGCACCGTCGGCAAGGACCCGGAACTGAAATACTTTAACTCTGGCGATGCCTATACTTCGCTTTCTGTGGCCACCAGAGAGACGTGGAAAGACAAGCAAGGCGAAAAGCAGGAAAAGACCGAATGGCACAAGGTTAAATTCACCCGCAAACTGGCGGAAATCGTTGGCGAGTATGTCACGAAAGGCCAGCAGATTTATGTGGAGGGCAGGATTGAAACCACGAAATATACCGACAAGCAGGGCGTCGAACGGTACAGCACGGAAATCGTTGCCAACGAGATGCAAATGCTTGGCGGCAAGAAGGACGGCGCCCAAGGCGATAGCGGTTCCGACGACAGCGGGTTCAGCACGCCAAGGCCGGCCGCGGCCAAGCCATCCACACCGAGCAGCGACCCATTCGACGACGACATTCCGTTCTGAGGCGGACACACCATGCGCAAAACCATTTCATGGTCAAACTCACAGGGCGAGCGCCCAGGCAAAGACCGATACCGCTACGAAAAGTCCATCCCGTGGATGGATGAGGAATTGATATCGATCAATGGCGAACTGTTTGCCTACACGATTCGAGCCGAGCGCTCCGATGACACGGTAATCGGACTGGATGACTATGTGGTCCGGGTGCCAGGCGGGCAGCATTTCAGTGTCCCCGATCTGCGGCGCGCCGGCCACGATGTCAGGCTGCCGAAATTCACGAAGCGATGCTGAGGAGGTAGCGCCATGCACCACGAGCCACGATCCATCGCGCCCGAGCGCGCCGAGCTGGACCACAACTCGCCGCCGTGCCTGTGCGGTGCCATGCCGCTGCTGACCAGTTCCGGCGGCCAGTTCTACATGTCATGTCCGCCGTGCTGGGTGCGGACGCACAAGGTCGCAAGCCCAGAAATGGCCCGGCTGATGTGGTCGGCGATGCTCCGGCCGGAGCCGCGTCGGGTGCTGCGCCTGGCGCGGTCGGGAGGTGGGGCGTGAGCCAGGAGCGCATCCGCGCAAAGCTGCTCAAGCTGCTGGCGCTGGCAAGGCACGGCGTAGGCGGCGAGAAAGAAAACGCCGCCTCGGTGCTCGACAAGCTGCTGAAAAAGTATTGCCTCACGCTCGAAGATCTGGATGACGCCAACGCAGAGCGGCAGATTTACTGGATCAAGGCGTCGGGGAAAAGCGAAACTACGCTGCTCTCGCAATGCGTTGCGGCCACCGTGCCGGGGTGGGACCGCGCCACCTACCGTCATCGAGGCGTTCGTGGCGTGACTGGCTACGCCCTAACCCACGCCGAGCACATGCAGATCGACCTGATGTTCGAGATTCACCGGCGCGCGCTGAAAAAGCACGTTGAGAAACAGCGCAAGCTGGCCGTGCTTTCCTACATCCAAACGAACGAGATTTTCCCGGCCGCGTCGGATGACGCGCCAGCCAAGCCGTCGAAGCTCAGCGAAGAGGACGTCATGCAGATCATTTCCATGATGCGCGGCATGGAGCCGACGCCGGTACACAAGGCCATCGCCGTGGCGAAAGGCGGTGGGGCATGAGCGCCTCACACGTTCCTGAGCCCTGGGAAGTCTGCCAAAACCCGAAGAACGATAGTTGGTATCGGGGGCAAACTATCGGCGCGGCCAAAGAATCGGATGCACGCCGAATTTGCGACGTATGGTCGCTCGGTCCAGTTGAACCCGGCTCGACAGCGGCCGCCAATGCACGCCGCATCGTCGCCTGCGTGAATGCATGTTCCGGCATCGAAACTGAAGTACTCGAGAGGTACTGGCCACAGGGCGGCTTGCTGCCGTGCGCTGAAATTCATGAGAAAGCCCAACAGCGCGATCAGTTGCTTGAACGGCAGGCGGCGATGATTGCGGAGTTGCGGGGGTTGGCTGGGTACGACAAAGTCGCACACGAGTTTTATCCGATTGACGCCGAAACCATGCTGGATATCATCAACAAATACGAGGCGCTGAAAT
>JACCDR010710350.1_pt1 | contig 64375 bp, 119 predicted proteins | sample 7446431 | NCBI WGS metagenome assembly JACCDR01 (sample SAMN15323443, study PRJNA562643) | freshwater metagenome | isolation source: river surface water | place: USA:Blue River Watershed | collected 2017-08-17 | reverse complement strand
GGTGCCGTTTCCGCGGCGAGAGCTTGAGCCAATCGTTGAGCGGCTGGGGTTCGACGGCGCGCGCGTGGCCTGCGACGTCGCGCGCTTCCTCAACATCTCGCCTAGCGAGGCGGCTTGTGAGCTTGGGGGGTTCTGCGCCGGGTGGGCGGTCGCGATGCGGGGGCCGCGATGACGGGTGACACATCCGGCAGGCGCTCACCGCCCCAGGCCCACCTCAATTACCAGTCGTGGCCGGACGTCGTACGAACCAGGCAGAACGGCGGAATCGTGGTTTTTCAAGACGGTACCGAGTGGAAAAGGAAGGGGTCGCTATGGCAGCAGTGGGTCTGCATCAAGGGCGCCCGCTAACTTTCTTCACCGGCCGTGTCGATTCTGGTTGACGCTGGAATCTGAGGGAGTATGGTTACCTCATGAACGAGAAAGCAATTGGAACGCGAGAGCTTGAGGAAACCATCCGAGAAATCGGCGGCGGTTCCGTGCGGATTGCCAAGAAGGGCGCAGCTTACAGGCTGGTGTCGCGCGCGGGTGACAATGACTGGCAGGTGGTTGCCTTTGCGGTCGCCGCAGCCGGTTTCCGCGACGGGCGTCAAAACGAGTTCACTGCGGATCGCTTGGCTGACGCTGCCGTCAATGGCGGCGCGTTCCTCTATCACGTCTCGGTTTTTAAGGAGATCGCATGACCCTCCCCACCGACCCCCAAGCCATCGCAGAACGCTGCTGGGAAACGGCCATGAGCTGGCTTCTGGCGGAGGCGTATATCGTCCACGCTGAGGTTCCGAAACTACGCGAACTGTACACCTGCGTTCTGAACGAGACCGAGTCGGCGGCACGGATTCGCGAACGCGTGGTGGAATTGGTCAAGTCGCCGCTTTATTCTGAACATGGCCCCAGAGGATCGCGGGTCATCCGCAATCTGGAAGCCGTCGGCATGCTTGGGGTCATCGCTCGGGGGCGGCCTTGAGTCTCGTGTCCATGAAGGAGTCGCGGCGTCGGATGGCTCAAGCTGTTGGCCACGAGCGATACGTTGAGATTCACGTGAACATGGTCATGGGCCATTACCCGCATATAGCTGGCAAGTTTTCCGCCGAGTACAGCGACGACGACGGCCTTGTCTGGATTGACTTGAGGGAGCCGGTTTCATGGAAGCAAGGCGAACTTACTTACACGCTGCACCCGCAGCGGTTTTCGGTTGGGTTTGAGGCGGCATGACCCTAACCCATCACCAGTCACTCACCCTTGGCGCTTCGTCGATTGTCCAGTCCGCGCTAGCCGCATGGGTTGAGCCGACCTGGTGGGACTACACGGAGATTCGGGACATGCGAAAGGCGCTTGCGATTGGCCGCGGGCACGGGAAAACAAATGCCATGTTGACCGCGATGGGGTTGTCATGAACGAGCCAGAACACCTCGGAATAAGCCCCGGATGCTGGCGAGCCGTCGCCGTCCTGGTCCTCATCCAAGCGGCGCTCGCATGGGCCGGAGTGGCCGTGTACCGTGCCGCGACCGACAATGCTGGCCACGTTGCGCATGCTTCCGACGTGCGCTAGAATCCGGCCCCGGAGAATCGTCGACTGTCGCTAGAAGTCACCTTTGACCCCATGCAATCCCGCATCGTAGCGGCGGCGCGACCAGGCTCGGTCGTGATCGCCGCTATGGGCCGTGGTACAGGTAAAACATTCGTCGGGAAGACGCTCGCCCATAAACTGGCGTTTGAGCGCCCGGGGATCCACATCGGCCTACTAATGCCGTCGCTTAAGCAGGCCCGCATGGTATTCTGGCCCCATCTTGAGGACGACTACAGGGGACCGCTCAAGTGGTGGTGTCGGATGAACAAGTCCGAGCTGTCGGCTACCTACAGCAACGGCTCTCGGCTCACGACATGGGGCGCCGAGAACGCGCATAGCATCCGAGGTCAGCGATTCGGCGCCGTCATTGAGGACGAGTGCGACGACATCGACACGGCCGTGGAAACGGCAGTCGTGCAGCCGACGTTCAGTCGTTCGGGTCGTTCGGCTATCTGGTACAAGTCCGGGACGCCTCGCCGTGGTCGCCAAGGGATTCTGTACCGAGACTTCGAACTAGGGCGCAAGGGTCACGCCACGGCGGGACTTCGATACGTCTCGTTCAAGTACCCATCCAGCGCGTCGCCTCAGGTTGACCAAGTCTGGCTTGACGCCGTTCGGATGACGACGGACCCGGCCATCTACTCGCGCGAGTATGACGTCGACTTCGACTCTGGCGAGGGCCTGGTGTTCGTCTTTGACGAGGATTTCCACGTACGGGAAGCGCCCCCCGTTGAGCGTTGGTCGCACGAGTTCTCCCGTTTCGTCGTCGGAGTCGACCACGGCATGGTGGACCCTGGCGTGATGATTCTCGCCGGCATTCGCGGGCATGGTAGGGACGCGAGCGTTCACTTGCTCCGCGAGTGGTACGAAGTCGGCGTCATGCCCGAGCAGTGGGACGCGAGAGCCCGGGACTGGTCGTTTGCTGACACGTTCTTCTGCGACCCTTCGCGACCCGACCGAATCAAGGAACTTCGCCAACGGGGAGGCGTGAACGCGATCGGCGCCGATAACTCAATCTTCGCCGGCATCTCGCAGATTGCCAACCTGCTCCACCGAAGGACCCACGACCACGTCCCGGACTATGCGCGGATGTACGTGGACCCATCGCTCAAGAACACGATTCGCGAGCTGAAGACGTACCGCCGGAAACGAGACCCGCATGCCGCGGACGCGTTCCTTGAGTCACCGCTGGACAAGGACAACCACGCGCCCGACGCCATCCGGTATCTCGTCCTCGGCGTGTTCGGGCGTGGGGATGCGCAGCGGGTTATCGTGCCGGGGCGCTAAAAATCCTCGGGCCCGAACCAGTGAGGCTGGTCCGGGCCCGATTTGGCAGAATCCTGCCAGTCAAGGCAATAGTAGTTCCGGGCTAAGACCGTGTCAAGGCATTGAGCGGTCGATATTCATACTGCCCAAACGACCCTGGAAGCCTGGACAGTCGCCAAGCGTCGAACGCGGTTTTGCATGGGCCGACGCGAACCGCTGACAGCTCCTCGTAGCCGCCAGCATCAACCCAGTGCGCCACGTCCCACTCGCACACGTCGACGGGTGGCGTGAAGTCCTGGGCGGTCACTCGGCAGCCTCGCGAAGAATGCTCTCCCGCCTGAATCGGCGGATAATCTGGTTGGCGATTGCCGGGGTAAGTCCGCGCTGGCTGGTGGTCTTCACCAGGTGAGGTTTGAGTGGCCCCATGTCCGAATCGTCATCCACAATGACGAACGGCCCGGCATGCCCGTTCTTCTCTCGCCACGACTGGATCTCAAAGCCGCGGACGCTTTGCTTGTCAGGGGCCTCGTTCCAGAGCGAATCGGTTTTGTCAACAACCCGCCGAAGAACAAGCTCCCCGTTAGCACCATGGCGGCTCAGTTCATCCCAGAAGCGCGAACCGGGACCAATTCCGCCGATGCGCCAGGCTGACGAGACGACGACCTTCGCGTCGGTCTCAGCAAGGATCCTGGCTAGCGCAGCAACGTGCATGGGTGCCATTCCCAGGAATCGTCGCGACTCATCTAGCTGGTCAATGCTGTTTAGGACGCCGTCGACGTCCAGGAATAGGATCGGTTCGTTGCTCATCTCTTCTTTCCCTCAAAACACCCGGCGCCGGCCTGGTGCTCAAACGTTACCATTCCAAACCTAGGCCCGTCAGCGTTGGCACACAGGACCCAGTCAGCGCCAAGCTGACCACGAAGAGGGATTGCGTGCCGGCAGCCGCACCCGCAATCTGACTCTTCGTCCCTGTCAACGGTCCCGCCGTGTGCGGCAAAGTCAGTGGGTAGCACGGTGCGAATCTGGTAGAGCCTGCTGTGTAGGGCATCGTAGTCGACCTTGCTCACTTGCGAATGCTCCTCGGAATGCGGACGCCGATGCCGCGCATGGTATCTAGCGAGGTGAGTCCGCACGGTCCGGGTGACTCACTCAGATACACGGAGATTCGGTCAACGCGCCTCAGTGCGTCGTGATGACCAGCCCAGTAGAGAAGCGTTTTCCTGTCCTCGCACCTCACGCGCTTCCACCATCGGGCCCCGGTTCTCCGGTAGCGCAGCGGGCCGTGTTTGCGGCTCACGACTCCCCATCCCCAACGCTGGCGACGTAGGCGCGAAGGGCCTCGGCGACCTTACGTCCCCAAGCCGGCACCTCAGTGCTCAGGCTCAAAGCGAGCGTGTAACGATCGGTAGCGGCAAACGCGAACCATCCCTTGCTGGTCTTCACGAACTCCCATTCGTCCCCATCCGAGTCCGTGAAAAACGGATCCATCTTCTTCTCTTGGGGCTCGGGCTTCCTTGCGCGCACCCACTTGTTTCCGTGAGCATCCTCGAAAAGCAGCTCGGGCTCGGGCTCCCTCCGACGCACGACGCCGGCCTCCTCGTCGAGGTACTCACCGGGAGCGAATTGGTAGTTTGCGAGCCAGTAGGAGCGAGCCGCCGCGATGGATTCTGGCGGCAGATAGTCACTTGCTTCTTCGTGCCACGGAGACACGAAATCGCCCTCTCCAGTCATGATTTCTGGTCGCGATTCGTCGTCGGCATAGCAACCGTCGAAGGTGTCAATTCCCTCGAAGTTGTCGCGCCTCCACCGAAACTCATCCCCCCGCAAAACCCTCGGGTGGTCGGCGCGGAAGTAGGTTGTGCCGTTGTGCGTGAACGAGTCGGCGTCGGTCACGCCTTCAAGCTTCTGCATGCACTCGTCGGCGGCCTCTGCCTGCGCCTCCAGCTCCTTCACGCGAGCGAGGGCGGTGTCGCGTTCGTGGGTCACGCGCCCCAGCTTCGTCTCGAACTCTCCAATTTCGGTGGACAGTTCGGCGACGCGCCGGACGTGCGAATCCCGGCTTTCCTCGCTCTTGGCGAGCTTCTCTTCGAGTTCGCGGATGCGCTTCTCCTGGTGCTCAAAGTCTTCCTTCGGAACGATGCGAAGAACGCTGCCTTGCTCGGTCTGCGTTTCCAGCATGCACGACTGCGAAGGGTGTAGACCGGTTTCGGCCACCCACGCCTCGATGAACTTTTCCCGGTTCGCCATCGTCTGCCGGACCTTCTCGTCGGCAAGTTCGGAAAGCTTGCGGAAGTCGAAACCAGCAGCCTCCCCGCCCTCCGCCTGTTTCGCCCGCCACGCCTCGACGCGCTCGCGCTGGCCGGGGGGCATCATGACGAGCTGTGAGTCGTTCCAGAACAAGCACAGGTGGACGGTGCCGCTCGCCCCGCGAGCCTCATCCTCCGCCATCCGGTAGATCGTCCCGTCGTCGAGGACTGCGAGGTGCTGGGGGCAGGTTTTGCGGGCGTAGGCGAGGCCGAAGGCGAAAACTTCTCCGTTGCTTCCGAGCCAATCCGAAAGCGGTGTTTTTGTGGCCGAATCTCCGTTTAGCACCGAGAAAACCGCGTCGTCTTCCCACAAGAAAGCTCGGACACGATAGTCACCAGTTCTGTGCTCATTCTCCGCCAACGGCCTCAGCCGGTCCCAGTTGCGCGCGCGGATGGATTCGGCGGCTTCGTAGATGCCTGGTTCGTAACCTTCGTAGCGCTCACCAGTTCTTTTCAGAACAACGTAGGGCACGAACCCGTTACGCAACAACGATGCGCTGACCGAGCCGTCCTCAATGAGTCGGTACCGCACCCCGCCGATCGTCTCTTCGTGTAGGATTTTCACGACGCACCCCCAATTCGCTCAAGCTCCGAGCGCAGTTGTTCGAGCACCTTCTCGGCGTCGGCCTTCACCGTTTCGAGCACGGCAGTCGGTCCGAGAAGCGCGCGGATGTTCTCGGGGTGGTAGTTGCTCGTGTCGCAGCTCAGGTACCACTCGACGTCATGAAGAACGCGAGCGAGCTTCAAGACGTGTTCGCCGAGCGCCCGAAGGTCCGGCTGCCTCCTACGCTTCAGCGTGTCGGCCACATCGTCCAGCTTGTGGCTGATGTAGTCCAGACTTCCGCCGCTCACGACGCACCCCCGAGCCTGCGCAGGAGTTCTGCGCGGAGGATGTTGGCCTTGAAGTGCTCATTCGCCAAGGAGTCGCTAGCGGCTTCGTATTGCTTGCCGATTGGCAAGCAGTTGCTTGCGATCTCGTAGCGGATCTCGCGAGCCGTTGCGTCTTCAAACTCGTCCACCAGCTTTTCCGCGGTGGCTTCCTTCGCTGCCTTCTCCAGCCTCTTCTGTTCTGCCTTCGTCATCGTCGTTCCCTTTCCAGCCTGGCGATCGCCAAGTCAATCGCTACCACATCCTCGGTCAGTCGTGCAAACTCAGCTTCGGACAACCGAAACATGAGGGCGCCGCGGGTGACCTCAAGCGCCGCGACTGCCCTATGCAGTTGCTCTAGCGCCGATTCGCTGGTACCCTCCGCGGCAACCGTTGCCGTGCCCATGTCCGAAACTTCTCCGCTCGTCACCATGACGGGTATCTACCTCCGGAAAAAACATGAGTCAAGATAGTCTACGAAAAAACCACGAAGAGGCCACGAAAGCCGCCCACGCGCACAAGTCGCCGCGATACATCGAATTGGAACGGCTGGAATCGTGGGTCACCGGCGACCAATACCGCGGCCGACCGAACTGGTGGAGCCAGGACGTCCCGCTATGGGAGCGTGAGCCATGCATCGTGATTCCGGTTGTCGCCACGGCGATTGATTCCAATGTCGACCTATGCCTCGGCGAAGGTCGCTTCCCGACGTTCTCGGTAGGTGACGAGCCGCCGAAGGTCCCGGGCAAGCCCAAGCCGGTCGGGCAAAACCCCGTCGAGTCCTACCTTTCCGAGTGGCATGCTGCCGTCAAGTTTGCGACGGCTATGCGCGAAGCGTTCGCCGCGGCTCAGGGCTCACGGTCCGCGATGCTTCTTCAAGGCGTGCGCAACGGTAAGCCATTCGCTCAGCTGTTCCCGGCCAAGTGGTGCGAGCCCAAGCTCGACCCCGACGGCGTCGTCCTGAGCGTGGAGATTCGGTACCCGTACGTCGAGGACTACAAGGTCGGCAACGAGTGGCGTTCGCGCGTCATGCTGTACCGACGGACAATCGACGAAAAGGCAGACACGGTCTATCTGCCGGCGGAAGCCAGCGGAACAGAACCGGCGTGGAAAGTCGACGTTGCGCAAACAACCGTCCACGGTCTCGGGTTCTGCCCGGTCGTTTGGTACGCTCACATGAAGGGCTGCCAGGCCGCGAACGTTATCGACGGGCGGGCCATTCACGAGACCATTACCGACGAGATCCAGGGGCTCGATATTGCTCGTAGCCAGTGGCACCGGGGCGCGTTGTTCTCGGAGCCTCAGCAGTACGAGATCGGGGTAAGCAAAGGCGAGTCGCCAACCGATACCGGCCGCACGGCGTCGGTCCCGACAACGGAGCACGGTGGCGCCGTCACGCCCGACAACCCGGTGCGCGGGTCGTTCAGCGACGGGGCGCCCAAGCCGGCCCGCAAACGCGGTCCCGGCTACGTCTGGCAGTACGAAAACGTGGACACGAAAGTCGGCGTGCTCACGTATCCCGGCGACGCGCTGAAAGCCCAGGCTGACAACATCTCGGACCTTCGCCAGAAAATCCAAGAGGCCCTAGGTGTCGTCTTCCTTGACCCGGAAAACATCAAGTTCGCCGCGACCACCTCGGGCAAGGCTTTGCAGGCGATCAAGCAGAAGCAGATTGACCGATGCGGGCAGTATCGCGAGGACTTCCGGGACGGCATGCTGATTCCGGCGATCCGCATGCAACTGCGAATTACGTCAAGCATTCCGGATGACAAAGCAATCACGCTTCCAGGGTTTGCGGAGGCGCGGGCGGAACTCCGCAAGGGAGAGCCCAAGATTGCCGTGCAATACGGCGACTTTTACAGCCCGGACCCGGCGGAACAGAATCAAGTCCTGACGATGCTCGGGGCGGCCGTGAAAGCTGGGATTATCGACCGCGAGACGGCGATAGAAATTGCTTGTCGCACGCTCAAGATTGCCGACCCCGAGGAGGTCAAGCTGCGCCTCGAAGAGCAGCAAAAACGCGACGACGAACGCATGGCTACCGAACTACGGAGATTCAAAGATGATGCAAGCGCAGTTCCTGGAAATCCTCCGGCAGTTCCCGCGGGTGGCGCTGACGGGCGGCCCGCGAACGGGTAAGACGACGCTGGCCGGTCTGGTGACGGACCGGCCGGTTATCGCCACTGACGACTACCGCGAGATCGTCCCGTGGGCGGACATCCCACACGCGATTATTGCGGACGCCGAGTATCGTCGGACGTACCTGCTAGAAGGCGTGCAGGTGGCGCGCGCCTTGCGCAAGGGGCTTGCCGTTGACGCAGTGGTCTACCTCACGACCACTAAGACCAGGGAACTCAAACGCGGGCACCTGGCCATGGCGAAGGGCGTAAGGACAGTGTTTGACGAGTGGCACAAGTCAAACTTGCATGTTCCCGTTTTCTTTGAGGAATTGAAAGACTTAAAAGAAAAAAGGTAGCGCAAGCGCTAAAATTGTCGACGTTTTACCCTATGGGTGTGGGCGTACCGCTCACGGATCCTGCGCCCATGAAATCCTGTCTTGCCTGCCACGCCGAATGTCCCGACGAAGCGGTGACTTGTCCCGCCTGCGGCGAGGCGTCGTGGTCTCGCGCGGCCAAGGCTGCCCCGGTTCCGGTTGTCCCCGCGGCTCCCGTCGAGGAGCCCGAGGAATCCGCCGAGGTCAGCGACGGGCCGGCGAAACCGCGCAGGGGTCGCCGATGATTCAGTTCCGTCGAATCGCTGGAACCTCGCCGGCCACGGCTTCCACTGCCGTTGTCGGCGATGAGGTCTCAGGGCTTTCGCAGTTCTCCGAGGTCTACGCCACGGCGACCTATGCGGGGAACTCGGGCGGCACTCTGCTCGTTCGGCTTCAAAGGTTCGACGACATCCTAGACACTTGGGTTGACTGGGTGGCGTTTGCGCAGGCGGCTTCTGGCGGTGCGTCGGCGACCTACTCGGCGGTAGTATCGGCCGATCCCACGTCAGTCGTCGTCGTCGGAACCGGCACAAGCCCGGCTCTGGCTGCCAGCACGGTTACCGGCGGACACCCTGGCGACCGCGTGCGTTGCATTGCCGTCTCGGGCGCTAGCACATCCGCGGGAACGGCCGTCACCATCTCGCTCAGGTGCCGCAAGTGAATTGCACGGCGTGCGGATCCGACGTCTCCCCTATCGTGACGATGGGCGAGAACATGCGGATTGAGCACCGCTGTCCTGAGTGTCAGTCGCTCATTGCGCAACCGGAAGCGGCGAAGCCAGCAAAGCAAGAGCCCCAGCCGATCGCCAAGGCGCGACGCGGTCGGAACAGTGAGCCGCTTGCCGGACCGATTGACGTGGTGAAGCTGGCGAAGTCGCGCATTCGTGCGATTGACGCGATTCTCCGCGACCACGCAAAGCTAAAAGAAGAGCGCGAGACGCTCAAACGACTACTGGACGCGGCGGAAGCGAAGCCCGTCGGAACCGTGCGCGCGATTCGCGCGTCCTAGCACTTCAAGGAAACACCATGGCTGTCATCTCCGGAACCATCAAGGGCGTCACGCTCGTCCACTCGTCTGTCGGAACCTCGCTCAACGGCGCGGAAAACACCTACCTCGTGACCGCTGACTTCGGCACCTATGACGCGTCCGAGGACACCGCCGACCTTCAGGACGTGGGCGCCACGATTGCGGCCCGCACCCGTTCCGGAAAGACCGTCACCCTCCGCGGTGGCCTTCGATGTGGCCCCGGCGTTTCGAACGCTGGCGCCGACGTCTACATGGGTGCCGCGACGGTGTCGTCCGATGACCTCACGTTCTCGTTGACCGCGGTCAACGGCTCGTCCGAGGTCTCGGACTTCACGACCGCCGTCGGCGTTCAGGCGCTCGTCGTCGTTACCGAGTCCTAATCCTAGCCTCTAGGTGCGCATCTCGCGCATCGTTCCTCCAAACTACGCGACGACGGCGGCAACGGTCGAACGGAGAACAATGAGCGAAACCACCCAAGGTGGCGCATCGGCCGTCGAGCAAAACACGTCCGCGGCACCGGCAACGACTCCCGTCGCAACGCCAACGCCAGAACCGAAGCCGGGTGAACCGGATTGGCTCAAGCCCAGGCTAGAGCAGGCACAGAAGTCAGCTCGCGACACGCTTCTGAAGGAGCTTGGATTCTCGGATCCCGATGCTCTGAAGTCGTCGCTGTCGGAATTGAAAGCGCTCAAGGAAGCGGCGCTCACCGAGCAGGAAAAGGCTCAGAATCGGATCGCTGAACTTGAGCCGGCGGCCAGGCGAGCGGCGGAGATGGAGGGCGTTCTCAAGGTCCAGGCCGAGTCGCAGCTCGCCGGATTGAGCGACACTCAGCGCGCGGCGGTGGCGGCGATTGCGGGAAGCGACCCGGTCGCCGTCATGCGTACCATCAACGCGCTTTCGCCGACGTGGGCGGCGGCTGCCACGGCAAGCGTTGCCGCTGCGCCTCCGGCTCCGGCCAGCACCAGCGCGGCTCCCGCTGCCCCGCCTGCCGCTGCGACCACCTCGCCGACCGACCACTACGCCACGTATCTGGAACTTGCCAAGACCAACCCGGTTCAGGCGGCCAGCTACATGGGACTGCACTACGCCGCGATCATCGCCGCGTCCAAGAAGTAAGTCCGCGCCGGGTTATCGGCGGGACCGTTCCTCAAGATAACCCAGGAAAAAGCTACACACATGGCCGACATCAATCAGGTTTCTCTCCCCGAGAACTACTTCCAGATCACTTCGCCGCTGCTCCTTGCGCAGCCGGAGGACCAGTACCTCTACGCCAAGATGTTCATGGCGTCGCTCGGAATCGCGCTCGGCGGTGAGTCGTCGGTCGTGATGGCCGGTCGCGACATGCCGAGCACTGGCGCGCCGTACGCGAGTCACGAGCGAAACCAGCTCGCGCTGGCGAATCCGCTCATGACCGACGTCATCGCGGCGAAGGTCGACTTCAATGGGCTTCCCGGTACCACGGTCAAGTTCAACCGGCCGAAGTTCGAAAACACGACTTACACCGAGGCGAGTCGCGAAGTCGGTCTGAACACGTCGATTTCAACGAACACGATCAACGCTGGCAGTGAGCAGACCTCGCTCACGCTCAAGCGCTTCGCCGGTCCCTATGACCAGACGAATTCGCGCGTGGCTCCGTTCGGTATCGACCGATTCTCGGCCGGCCAGGGCATCAACTCGCTCGTCGACATGACGAAGAAGCACATCATCAGAGACTTTCACAAGTTCCTGAACGCGGTGCATGTTAGCTTGCTTGACCAGGCATCGGTTACGGTTCGCCCGCAGGGCATGGTCGACGACAACACGCCGACCGTTTCGACGAGCTTCGGGCTCGACTTCGATACACTCAACCGCGCGGAGCTTGCGGCCGACAACGCCAACCTCCCGTACTTCCCCGACGGTCACCGGATTCTCGTCGCGACGTCCTCGCAGCTCGCGGCGCTCAAGACCGACTCCGACTATCTGGAGTACGCGAAGGAATACCCCGAGTACAACGCGCTGTTTCCGCAGTACGTTGCGAGCGTCGGGAAGCTTCACATCTTCCGTTCGAACACGCTCACCACGACGGCGAACTCCAACTCGGTCGCGATTCACCGCGCGCACCTCATCGCCCCCGGCGCACTGTTCGCGGGCGCTGGCGGCATGCCGCGAATCGCTCCGTCGAGCGACGACAACTACGGCGAAGTTGCCAAGGTCATCTGGCTCGCGTACCTGGCTTTCGGGCTCGCCGATAGCCGGTTCGTGATCTCGGTGCGCACCACGGCGGGAGTCTAAACGCATGGCTAAGATCCCTTCTCGAAAGTTCCTCACTCCCCCGGCTGTGACCGGCAACTTCGATACGCTTGTTGCTGGTAGCAACGTCTCCGGCGGGACCCTTCAGTCGAAGGACGTCGAGCCGGGGAGCCTGTCGGCCATCTTCGTCGTTGACGCGGAGACCAACACGCTCACGATCTCGGCGTTCTGGCAGGGCTCGGACGACGGTTCGACTTGGTACGATATCTACCCGTCGAACAATGCTGCCGTTGTCGCTCTTGCCACCGGAACGGCCGGTGCGGATGCGTCCGTCACGCGTGCTATCGCGGCGCCTACCGCGGTTCACGGCTTCCGGAACATCCGGGCCGTTGCGCGTAACGGCGTAGTGACCGGCAACGCGGCGGATACGTACAGCATCCAGTACCGCTACCTCGCGAAGTAATGGCGCTCCTCGATTCCGAGATTGCTCGCGTCAAGGCGGAGTTGGGCTACAACCTGCTCAGCAATGGCGCGAGCCCTTGGATCGATAACGTTTTCATCTTCGAACAGGTAATCCAGCCAAACCTTACCGGCGGCGCTTCGACCACGTCGAGCACCGCGGTCCCCGAGGTTTCGCAACCAACCCCCCGCGGACTGACTCTTGCCAGCGCGACGGGGTTTGCGGCCGGTGCGCGCATCGTCGTTGACGTTGACGCGCGGCAGGAGATTGCGACAGTCCAGTCGCTTTCGGGAGCGGTCGTGACCGTGCTCCTCAGCAAGCCGCATTCGGGGACCTACCCGGTAACCGTCGAAGGTCCGGAAACCATCGTTCGCGAAATCCTGGTTAGGATCCGCGAGACGAAAGACAAGCTGGCGAGTCAGTACGGTTCGGGTGCCCTGAAGCAAGTGGACGAAATCCACTTTTACGATGCCCGAGGGCAGACGGCCTTCGGGGTCCTCGGGGCCAACCTCAGCTACTGGCGCGAACAGCTCGCCGCGGCTCTTGGGATTCGGTCGGCGTGGTCGGCGAAAGCGGCTGCCGGGTCCACCCTCTCGGTTTACTGAGCTTCCTTGCGCGCCCGTTCAGGGTGTGCCATAACACTTGAGCGCTGCCCTCGGGGGCATGGTGCCCAGGGAGATCCTGGGACAGGGTCACCTCCTTTCCAACGCTAGCCGTTGCTCCCCGTCATGAAACACCCCCGAGCGGCGCGCACTTTTCACCATGGCATTCGCTGACGACATGCGCACCTTGGCGCGGTCTGTCCGTGCCATTCCTGGCCAGCTCGGAATTCGAGTTCACCGCGCGTGGCTTGTGGAGTCCGAGTTCTCGGGCGCGTATACCGGCGACGGGTCTCGCACGGATACGGACTTGGAGATTACCGAGGGCGACGGGCAGCCCCCGCGCATTCGGTGGCTCACGGCGGAGCAACTCACAGTCGGCGGGCTTGATGCCGGCACCGTGGAGATTGGACCCATCACCAGCGCCGGGGGCGTCACGCTTGGCGACGTTGGCGGCGACGAACTCTCAATCGGCGGAATGCACTTGGTTCGAATCGTCGGGCCGATGCACCTGACTGGGGCTCACTACCGAATCACCAAGAAGACGCTTCACCGGGCGTTTCACTGGATGCTTCAAGCGAAGCCAGTCGAGGCTATCGAATGAGCTACGCGATCCCGACGCTTTACGAATCCACGGGAGCGCTCTCGTTTCCGCTGGCTCCCGATGCGGACCTAGACCCGGCTCGGGACCGGCTTCTTGAACTTTTCAAGACGGCCATCAACTACGAGTTCGGGGCGCGCTGGACCGCTGCCGTTCAGGCGCTAGACCCGCGAACCAAGTTCTTTTCGACGCTTCCGGTAGCCGACGCTTTGCCGTTGGCACCAAACAAGCGGGCAATCGAGCAGCGTAAAAGCGGCTTTCCGCTCCTCTGTCTCCACCGTTCCGGAGATATCGAGGTCGAGCAATACGTGATGGATTCCCATCGTCTGATTCAAAACTGGACGATGCACTGGATCCTTGGTCCCGGTGACTTGGAAGTGGAGCGAAAGCTCGGGGACTTCTGGATCGCAATCGTGAAGCTCATCGGCCACGTTATCCGTCAGCGTGGACACTCCGCGTACGATGGCGGGCGGCTCCAGTTCTTCACTGATACGTCTGCCATCTCGGGAATCAGCATTGTCAGCGCGTCGCCTCTCGGGGTTGCGTCGTTCGCCGATGAGGATTCGGCCACGTATCACGCCGGAATCATGACGCTTTCGGTAACTGAGATTGCTCGGGATAACCTGGAAGCGTATCCGGACTTCACAGCTGCCGACGTTGACGTTTCGCTAACGGACGCGACGGATCGGATTCCCAGCTTTGCGCAAGGCGCATCGGACGCCCCGGGATAACGTGCTCAACGTCGCTGCGCTGAAACGGTCACACGAACGGCTTTTGGCGGCGCACAAGTCGGCGGTTACCAAGGTCGCGAAGGAAGCCGGAGAGGCTGGCGTTGACTACGCGCGAGCCCGTCCGCGGTACAAGCCGCGCACCGGAAAGCTATCCGCCGGCAATCGTAGCGTCGTCCGTGTCGGCAGTAAGACCGTAGTGGTCAAGCTGCAAAACCGAGTGCCGTACGCGCGACCCATCGAAAACGGGTCCAGGCCGCACACCATCCGGGCGCGCAACGCAAAGGCGCTGGCGTTCCGAGGGTCAGACGGAAACCTAGTGTTTCGCCGGTCTGTCCGGCACCCCGGCAACCGGCCCTACAAGTTCCTAGCCGGCGCGATGCCGGCGGTAAAAAGTCGATTCGTCTCCGCGATGTCGGAGCACATGCGGCGCCTAGCGCGTCGCTTCTAGGAGACACCAAACGCATGAAGTTTTCAGCCGTTCCGGGCCGCATGGCTCGCGTTCCCGGTAGCGCCAAGGCCGTAGGCCAGGCGGCGAAGTACATCGGCCACTCGCTGGACGGTGGCGAATACAAGCCCAACGGTGCCGAGTGGTCGCCGTCCAGTGACGAGCAACTCGCGCGCGCCATCAAGCTTGTCCGTTCCGGCGACATTGCCCCCGCCGACGATGAGGCCGCCGCCGCGTGCGGCGTTGAACTTCCCGCCAAGCCCGCGCCCAAGGCCGGAAAGGCTAGCTCCTAATGGCAACCAATAACGTTACCGGCATTGACGCCGGATTCCGTACTCCCGGCAACTTCGTTGAGGCGATTTTCGCGCAGGGTCCCTCGGCGGCTGCCGGTGGTCCGCGTGAGTTCGTTTTCGTCATGCCCAAGATTGCCGCGGGTACCTGGACGGCTGGCACGCTTTACCGCGTGCGAAACGCTCAGGAAGCGGAGACCGGCGGTGGCGCTGGCTCTCCGATTCACCGCGGGCTCCGCAAGTTCCTTGCGCTGAACAAGAATGCGAAGGTCTGGGCACTCCCCGTCGCCCCGACGACCGGCGGAAGCCCGGCGGCTGCTACCGCCGTGCTCACGATTGCGGAAACCGCTACGGCGGCCGGTACGCTTTCGGTCACGGTTGCCGGCGAGCTTTGCCAGTATTCCTACGATTCGGGCGAGACTCCGACGAACATCGGCGACGGTATCGCGGCTGCCATCAACTCGAAGAGCTGGCTTCCTTGCACGGCGGCCAACTCGTCCGGAACCGTCACGCTCACGGCCAAGCTCCAGGGCGTTTCGCAGGGCACCGGGTCGCTCGGTGTGATTCGCGTGCGCGCGGAGATTAGCAGCGGCACCACGGTCACGGCGTCTTTCGGCGGCGCGTTCCTTGGTACCGGAACGGCCGGCGCTGACGGCACGACGACTGAAGCGGCTCAGACCGCTACCGCGCTGGCCAACATCGCGAGCACGCGCAAGTATTACATCGTCACGAGCCAGAACACGGCGACGGGCCTCGGGCACTTCAAGACCCACGTCGCTACGAAGTCGCTCCCGAAGCAGGGCCTTCGCTCGGTGTTCATCGGCGGATTCACCGGCTCGCTCGCAGCTTGCACCACGATTGCAACCGGCCTCAACTACGAGCGCGGCGCTATCGCATGGCAGGCCAACAGCGAACACGACTCGGCGGAACTCGCCGCGATCCTGGCCGCGGTTCGTGGCGGCGGAAACGTCGGATTCGGCGGCACCGTTGCGGGTGAGACGACCGACACCGCGCAGAACTTCAATCTGCTTTCGCTCAACGGCGCGGCTCTCCCGGCATTCAGCCAGGCGGATTGGCCGGATGCTGACGACGTCGAGGACGCTATCACGGACGGTATCACCGTCATCGCCAGCAACGACAACGGCGCGTATCTCGTCCAGTCGGTCACCACGCGGAGCAAGAACTCGGCGGGCTCTCAGGACGATTTCCGGGCGTCGCGTACCAACAAGGTCAGCGTCACCGACGACTTCCTTGATACGCTCCTCGCGCGACTCGGTGCCAACTACGGGCAGAAGAAGCTCGGGACCGATGAGCTTCTGGCAAATGGTCAGGTGAACCCGAACCAGCGCCAGATCCGCAACGTCATCAAGCCGAGCACCATCAAAAACGACGTCAAGAAACTGGTTGACGAGTTCTATGATGCTGGAAAGGTTGACGAGCCGGACATCATCAAACAGTCCGTGTCAACCGGATCGGAAGTCGCCGGTCGCGTTGATATCTCGCTTGACCTTCGCGTCATCGATTGGCTCGACCAGACCACCACGCGACTTGCCGAAGTCTCGCCCGGCTAAGCAAAGGACAACATGGCTCTCCAAGACTACGCCCGGCTTTCGGTATTCTACAACGGCAACGCGCTGACCCAAATCACGTCGCTTAGCCACACGACCAACAGCGGACAGCAGCGCGTTGACCTCATGAACGAAGGGCTTGGCGGATTCACGCCCGGCCCCGGTGATTGCACGGTTGACGTCGGCTATGCGGTCCCGATCGGTGGCACGGAAGACACGTTCCAGGAGGATTGCGCTTCCGGCAAGTTCGTTTCTCTCCAGATTCCCATCGGCGCAAAGAACTACCTTGGCCTTGGAAAGATCATGACCAACACGGTCAGCGGGTCGACCGGTGCCAACGTGGAAGGAACCTTTTCCTGGACCGGCGAGCTTCGCCCGCTTGAGTAAAAACTAGCATCGTGCGCACTAGCGGGCTGTCGGGGCTGGACGCTAGCAACGCGCAAACCTTGACGGCCCCCGGCTGTGCGATTCCCGACACGTCGCACGGTCCGGGGGTTGTCCCTTTTCTGGAGGCTGATTTGTGTCGGATTTGATTGCACCCCCTAGCGACGTCGCTCCGTCGGAACTTTTCGCGAAACTACTTGAGCGCCCATTCCCGTCGGAGGTCTTTGACTTCCCGCGCGCCGGGGCTGGTAAGATTCGGATTCGCGTCCTCTCGCAAGAGGACCAGGACCGCGCCCGCGTGACCGCTCACCGCAAGATGCGAGAGCGCAACAAGGATATCAGCGGCCAGGAGTTCGAAGGCATGGTGATGCGCGAAGTTGTTGGCGACGCAATCGCCCGAGAGATTATCGCCATCGCGTGCCTCACCGAAAAAAGCGCGGTAACAGACCAGAACGGGAACCCGGTCTACGGCCGCATCTTCCCGGACGGCGACTCGGTTTCGAAGCTCATGCCGGATGAGGTCGCTGTGCTTTGGCGAGCGTGGCAGCTTGTGCAGCGCAAGTTCGGTCCGCTGCCGTCGAACGTTGACGCTTTGGCGTGGATTCGAATCCTCAAGGAGGGGGCCTCGGCGCTCCCTTTAGCGCGGCTCTCCTGGCCGGATGCGGTGGAAATCATTATGTCGTCTGCGGAACTAATGTCTTCGCTTTGCGGGACCCTGGAATCCCAGTTCGCGACATTGCCTCCGCACTTGCAATCCGAGCTGACCAAGTATCGTTTGGGCACTGGCTACTGGTCCGCGCCTGCCGAGAACTCGACGGATGGCAAGGGGCTTACATTGCCCATCGAAAGCTATGACGAGCCTCTGGACATTGACGACGCTATCGCGTTCGCCGAGCGGATGAGGCGTCAAGAAACGCTCATCGAAAACCTTCAGGAATAATTGGCCCACCTAGAGTACGACTTCCGTGTCGTCGGTGCCGACGCTGTAAACAAGGCGTTCGCATCGATTGAGCGTCGCGCGATTCAGCACAACCGGCGCATGGGCCGCGTGTTCGGTGACACCACCGGGCGCGCAGGTCGTCCAGCCGTTGCCGCGCGGAGCATCGCCAGCGAAGTCGACAAGTCGGCGCGAGACGCTGCGAATGCGCAGATTCGCGAGGAAAAGCGCGTCCGCGCGGAGATGGCACGGACCGCGAAGTGGCGCCAGAGTCTTCAGAACCGGCACTACCAGCAAGAGGAGCGGCTCCGGATTCGCTCGGAGCAGGCTGCTATCCGGTCGCGATCGGCGATGCTTGGGCAGGTTGGCAAGAGCGCTGGGTCCGCCGTCCGCACGGTGGGCGCCATCGGCGTTGGTGCCCTCGCGCTTGGCGGTACCTTCGCCGTTTCGTCCGCTATCTCTCAGCAGATGCGAGAGACGAAGATGGCCAGCTCGCTAGCCAACCAGGCCGGCAACCCCGCCATGAAGCGCGAGCTTCTGGCCGAGTCGCAGAACATCCGCGGGTTCACCGGGGAAGAGGTTCTGTCTTCAATGTCCGGGTTCGTTGAGAAGACCGGCGATCTCCAGGCGGCTCGCAAAATCATGGGCGAGATGTCGACGCTTTCGCTGGCGACCGACACAGACTTCCGTGACCTTGGCGAGGCGGCTGGCCAAGCGTTCAACGTCATCCGAGACCAAATTAAGGATCCCATCGAACAGATGAAGATCCTGAACGACGTCATGAAAACCCTAGCAATGCAGGGCAACATGGGCGCCGTTGAGATGAAAGACTTTGCCACTGAGCTGGCCAGCATCGGAGCGGCTACTCGCGGATACGAGGGCGACCCGGCGGACCTACTAAAGACATTCGGCGCCATGGCTCAGGCAACCGTGGCGCGAGGCGGAGCCCCCACCGCGGCGGAAGCGTCCACTGCATTGGTGCGATTCGGCGAGGACCTCACCAAGAAACCGGCGCAAAAAGCGTTGCGCGGGCTCGGGATTGATATCTTCACGGACAAGACGCGAACCAAGCGGCGCAACCCGAAAGAGTTGATCGCCGATATCATGGCTCAGACCGGCGGCGACCTGACCAAGCTGCAAGACGTGCTCAACGTCCAGTCTATCCGTGCCTTCCAGGGCTTTTCTCCTCTTGCCCTTGAGGCGATGGACAAGGTTCGAAAGGAAAATCCGAAAGCCACCAAGGACGAGATCAACGCTGCCGGCCGCAAGGCCATCATGGATGAATTCGAGCGGTTCATGCCAAAGGTCGACGAAGCGGACTTTCGCCGTCGCGCCGAGAGCCGACTTGAGGATCCCGACCTGAAGTTCAAGGACGCGATGAAGGATTTCAATCGCGTTGTCGGTGGCCAGTTGCTCCCGGAACTGACCAAGCTCGTCCCACTGTTTGCCAAGCTAACCCCGTCAATTGGCAAGGCTGCCGAATACTTCGGGAAGTGGCTTGACGCATTCGCCAGCGACCCGCTTTTGACCGGGGCCGAAACTGTCGGTGCCCTCATCCTCGCAAGCGTTGCCAAAGACCTCGCGTCAGCCAAGATCGGCGAAGCGATCAAGGCGCTTCTTGGCGGCGGAACCCCGAGCGTCCCCGGTGTTCCTGGGGCTCCAGGTATCGGTGGCGGAGTCCTAGGAACTGTCGGAAACGTGCTCGGTATCGCCGGCCTCGCATTCGGCGGCGCTTACCTGCTCGGACAGGGAATCGAAAGCACCGACTGGGCAAAGGACAAGCGGAAGAAAGAGATCGCCGACGAGATGGCGACCGCTGACCGAGACAATAAGTTCCGCGAGGACAACCCTGGGCTTTTCTCCGGCGCTGACCCCAGCTTCCTTGCCGCGATTCAGCAGTCGCTCGACATGCAGGCGCAGCAACAGGGCGGAGCAAGCGGGCAAGCGTCCCTGGAAAACTCGGCAACCGCCCAGAAAGAAGCCGCCGAGAAACTCAGCGCAGCCGCCGACAAGCTGGCAGCCATGCCACCGATCCAGCTTCCGCCCGGATTCAGTATGCCCCCGAACCGCTCGCCTCAGCCGACCGTCAAATGACCACGCCTTTTGACCAACTCCCCCGGTTCTCTTGGCGCGGTAGTGAGTACCCGCTCACGGGTCGGTCGGCGTCGTTTGCTCACGAGACCGTCCAGCACAAGCTACAGCGGCGGAATAACGACCTGGTCGAGCAGATCGGCGCTCACAACCTGGTCATCACGTACACGCTTCCCATGCGTGAAGGCGTGTACAAGGGACCTTATCGGAGCCTGTTTCTCCAGGGTCTCCCGAAGCTGTACCGCGACGTCCGTGACAAGTCCGAAGGTGACCTGGTGGACCCCATCTTCGGGCCACTCCGCGCGGTCCCCACGTCCTACAACGACGATATCGACGTTCAAAAGCGCGACGGAACGGACGCCAGGATCGAACTTCTGACGGTTCCGGGTGAGGATCTCACGCCGGACTTCCCGACGATTCAGTCGCTTTTCGACGACGGCCGCTCGCTGGATGCCGTAATCCAGGCGGTTGAGGATGCGCCAGCAAACCCGGCGGAACGTGCCGCGATTCAAGAGTTCCGGCAGGCCGAATCCGAGGGCCCGTCGACCGACCTGCTATCCGCAATCAACGGCGTTGGCCAGCAGGTAATTGGTCTCGGGAACCGCGTGAACAACGCAATTGACCGCGAGATTTTCCGCGTGGAAAAGCTGGAAGCTACCGCTCGCCAGCTGGCCACGCCGAACGGATGGATCCTCCGCGAACGGGCTCGACTTCGGAGGGACACCCTCATCCGGGCTCGAACGGATGCGGCGCGGAACGTCACAACGCGGAACTACCGCAACCCCACGTCCCGAAGCCTGGCCTCGATTGCTGCCGAGCTTGGGATCTCGGTTGAGGCCCTGGTCGCTGCAAACCCCGGCCTTGCACGTCGCCCCACGGTCTCGGCGGGGGCCATCATCCGAGTGCCGCTGTGATTGAAGAGAGCCGGCTAGTCGCAGTCCTGGAACGTACAGGGCGGGAGATTCCTGGAATCAAGTCCTGGGAAATCGACAGCGACTACCTCACGCCAACGGATGGGTTTTCATTCACGACCTATTCTAGCGACGTCTCGCTGATTGAAGACCTGGAGATGCAACCCGTGAGATTGTCGGTCTCCGGGGCCGATCAGCTCATCGGGAGAATCGATAAGAGCACCGTGGGAATCGATTCTGAGGGGTCGGCGATTCGGTACGATGGGCGCGATTACATCGCCGACTTCATCGAGGACAACATCGATCCGGGGCTGACCTTCAAGGAGGGGCTCAATCTCGGGGAGCTGGTTCGCCAGTGTTTCGCGCCCCACGGGGTGACCACGGTTTCGTCCGAGACTGACGTCCTGTCCCGCAACGTCCGGACTGGCAAGTCGACCGGGGCGCCGCCGATTCCGAACTTTGAGACGCTCAAGGTCAACGACTTGAAGCCCGAGGCCGGAACCGGGGCCTACGAGTTCGTTCACGGCATCGTCGCCCGGTTCGGTTGCACGGTCCAACCGTCGTTGCGCCGGGATACGGTGCTGCTCTCCAAGCCGAACTATAACCAGCCCGTGAGCTACCGGCTGACACGTAGGAAAGCCCAGGGCGCGAAGAACAACATCGTCAGCGCAACTCGGACGCGCGACTTTTCCAGGGTCCCTAGCTTCGTCTTTTTCACCGGGTCGCAGGCCCGATCGGGCGAGCAGTCGACGGCGCTGTCTCGGCAGATTGACGTCCCGCCGTCCGTCCGCGTGGTTTCCCCGTCGCTTGGGGACGTGCTGGAATCGGCCATGTGGCGGGGGCGTTATTCCGACCGAATCTCACGGGGCCAACGTCGCGAAACTGCTAGGCTTTATCGCAGTCTCAACCACAGAGACAGCAAAGCAAAGAGCACGGAACAACTAGAAAGCGCGATGTTCCGAGCTTTCTATGAGCGTCTCCGGGAATCGTTCTCCTACGAAGTGACGGTTCAGGGTCACGTCTCCGCGGACACCGGGGCGGTTTGGACCGTGGACACCCTGGTAGAGGTTCACGACGAGGTCGCCCGGGTGTTCGAAACGCTCTGGGTAGCCCGGAGGAAGCTGTCCTTTGACGAGACCAGCGGCGCCACGACGACCCTAACATGCTGGCAACCTAAGCTGTTTCTGCCATGACCGACCTGATTGATATCATCGAAATCGGCGCATCGGCGGTCAAGCGCGGGGTGGCGGTCTGGCAGGGGTTCCTCAGCCAGTCAGACGACCCGGCCGACGTTGAGCCGGTCGGCGAAGGTGACGTTTTCCAGGGGCTCGGGCTTTCATCGATGCCCTATCCAGCGGACGCCAACGGGCGCGCGGAGGGTATCGGAATCCGCGGAATCGGCGGGCGCGTGCTGTCATGGATCGGGGCGCGGGATACCCGCAGCGCGACCATCGTCGGCAACCTGAAGCCCGGGGATACCGCGCTTCACAGCACCGGCCCCAGCCAGGCGGCGCAATTCCAGTGCAAAGAGGCCAAGCGACAGGCCGTCATGACCACCCGTCGCGAGGACGGGAAATCGATGGTGGTCCTTCTGGACGGAGCTTCTGGGAAGCTACAAATCAACATCCCGGGAATCTTCATCGAGGCCGACTCAAACACCGGGAATATCTCGGTCACGAATGGTCAGTCCGCAATCCTCATGCAGGGCCGGACCATCGCCCTAGACGGCGACGTCATCCTCGGTGGCAAGATCGGCGACCCGGTGAACAAGGTTGCAATCGCCCCGGGCCTTCCTCCCGGCGTCCCGGCGGCTCCCGGAATCGCGCTTACGTTCGGCGCCGCTGCCGGTGTCGCGGTCGCTCTCCCGGGGGGCTAACCGTGGCGTGCGACTTCGCTCTCCCGTCGTTTCCGTTCGCTCCCCCGGGGTTTGGGCTCCCGGCGTTCCCGACGATTCCTAGCGTCTTCCTGGACCTCTCGGACCTGGGCCTGGACCTTGACCTGCCGTCCTTCCCGGTGGCCGTTCCCGGGTTTGGTCTCCCGGCGTTTCCCCAGATTCCGAACGTCTTCATTGACCTGTCTGACCTCGGGTTAGACCTGGACTTGCCATCGTTCCCCGTTGCGGTCCCGAGCTTCGGTCTCCCGGCATTCCCGAGCGTCCCCGAGATAGCGATTCCCTGCCCGTTCGACTGACATGCCGACCCCTAGCACCGACTACGAAATCCTAACCCCGTCCGCGGGAATCGGGATTCAGGGCGCGGGGGTCACGGCGGCCGGGCTTGGGGAGGAGGCCATCACGGAAGCGCCTCCGGATCCGTCGCTGCTCGGCACGCGGTTTATCGACGTGCGCACCCGGGACTATTCGGTGGACCCGTCCACTGGGCAGTTTGCCCAGATGCCGCCGCGCCGTCAGCAAGTCGTCCTCGCCGTTCTCACGGAATACGGCAGCGCGACGGCGGCCGGAACTTTCGGGCTCAAGCGTCCGCGCACCATGCGTGCTTCGTTCGTCGCCGACATGCAGGGATTTGTCCGCATGGCTCTCGCTCACCTGACGAACGAGAACGCCCCACAGATTCGAATCGACGAGATTCTCGTCGAAACACTTTCGACCGGCCGTGCGCTGGTCACAATCTCCTATACCGACCTGATTGACGGCAGGACGGACCAGGCGCAAACCACCCTCGGCTAATGGTCGCAAAAACGCTAACGCCCACTCAGACGGAACTAGAAAACCAGTTCCTCCGCGACATTCGCCTAGCGGCGATTGACGGCGGCGTGGCCGTTGTCCCGCCGACTAGCCCGGGCTCCGAGTGGTGGCTTCTGGGCAAGGCAAGCGCGAACCTCGCGATGCAGGCCGTGACGAACGTGCGCATCGCAGACGACGCGCAAAACATCCTCACGGCTGAAGGTGAAGACCTGGACGACCTCCGGGAATCCGAAGGGCTTCCGGAGCTTCCTGACGCGGGAGCCACGGGGAAAGTTGTCCCCGAGATTCTTGGGCCAACGACAATCCGAGACGGGCAGCGGCTTATCTCCGACGCGGGCTTGCAGTACCGCGTCGTCGGCGACTTCCCTGGAATCTCCAACGGTTCCGAGATTGACGTTGAGTCGATTGACACGGGCACCGCGACCAACCTAGCCGGCGGCGAGACTCTCCGTTTCACCCCGACCCCCGTCAACGTCGGGGAGTCGGCCACCGTTTCCCGTTCGTCCCCGCTGACCGGAGGAACAGACCCCGAGACCGACCCGAGGAAACGAGCGCGGATCCTCAACGTGCGGCGCAATCGCCCGGCCGGTGGAAACTGGGCTTTCATCCGGCAACTCGTCCTGGACAACGAGGCCGGCGTTTCGGACTGCTACGTTTACCCGGCGCTTGGCGGTCCCGCTTCAGCGAAGGTAGTTCCGGTCAAGGACTTTGACCCGGACTTCCGCGACTACTCGCGCACGGCGTCGTCGGCACTCTTGCAACGCGTCCGTCAGCTTATCTGGGCAAACGTCCCGATTCCCGAAAAAATTGTCGTTCAAGCGTCGCTTGATAGGACGATTGACCAGACGCTGCGAATCACGATTCCAGACTCCGCGCTTTCCGGCGGTAACGGGCTCGGCTGGACGGACGCGGTGCCGTGGCCCCAGCTAGAGACGGCCGACGCTCAAAGTGTGGCGGTGTCCGCGGTGGGGTCGAATTATGACTCAATCACGGTGGATGCCGAGACCGCGGTTTCCCCGGTCGCCGGTCAAACCAACATTGCCTGGTGGTGCTACCAGGACCAACGCTTTTACACGGCGCTTGTGACGGCCGTATCGGGCAGCGTTGGCGCGTGGGTGCTCACGCTTGACCGGCCGCTCACGAGTTCCGAGGGAGAGCCAATCGCGGCGGCGGACTACATTAGCCCGGCGGCTCGCAACCTGAACGGCTACGGCGCCACTTGGACGAACTACTTCAGGAGGCTTGGCCCCGGCGAAAACACGGCCGATTCCGGCCGGCTACCGCGCGCGAAACGTCACCCGTACGTGACCGACGAGGATCCGAGTTCGCTCACGGGCGTCATGTTTGGCGCGTTCAAAGAAGCGCACCCGGAAATCACCGATATCTCGTTCGGTTTGGCGAGCACTTACTCCCCGTCCGTTCCCGGCTCCGCCGACTCTCCCCCGGAAATCCTGGTCCCTCGGCGCTTCGCCGTCTACCTGAAGTAACATGGTAACGCCTAAAGGATCTCCGGCATGGGTGCGCAGCGTCGACCACACTCACTACGATGGCGACGTCAATAAGACGAACTACCTGTCGCGCGGTGTCATCGATCCGCGCACGGATCTCGGCGCCGAAGGCTTCTCCCGCATGGCTGCCGACCTTGCCGCGGTTGTCCGCGTGGCTCCGTTCTGCGAGATGTTGATTGCAATCAACGACACGGCGGGGTCTGTCGTTGTGTCGCGAATCTACATGCAAACCGGCGTCAACACTGAGGGGTACCCCGGCGGAAGCCCGCCAACTGGTTTCCCATCCGTGGCTTACAACGGAGACGGAGACGTCACGGTCACGTTTGCGTCGTCGTACAACGACCCGTATGGGGTCTCCGGGGCTTTTGAGATCCAGTGTCCGCAGTGCTCAATCGTGGACAACGCGGGGATCGCTGTTTACGAGAAGCTGACCGCAACCACGGTGCGACTCCGTGCGTACCAGGCCGACGGGGCAACGCCGCTGGAAAACATCACAATCTCGTTTTCTTGCATGTCCGGATCCTGAATGGCGCTAGGTGCATTCGCCCCGTTCCCGATTCGCCTTGGCGGTTCCTCTCGCGAGGGAATCACGGCGGCTGGGCATGCGCGAATGGCAGCCGACTTGGTCGCGGTTGGGCGAACTCTCCCGCTTGCTGTCCTGGAGTTGACCGTTGATTCCGGAGAGGCCGAGGTCCTCCGATACTACGGGAGAAACGGCGTCGGGCTAGAGCATGCGCCGACGGTGGCCGGGACCGTAAACCCGGGCGAGGTCGTGATTACGTGGCCGCGCTACTACGAATCCGAGGACGGCCGGACCATTCGGTGGCTCCCGAAGTTCTTCCGGGCTACGTGGTCCGGAACGGGTCCCGAGCTGGTTTCGTGGAACCCTGGATACTCGTCGACCCTAGACATGGTCGCCGATGGCACCATCACGCTTAGCGTGTTCGGCGACACCGAGCCGGTGTCTATCGGGGACTATGACGGAGCGCTGGACAAGTACGACGACATCACGGAAAACCCGATTCCGTATGCCGCGCTGGTTTACCGCGACGTCCAGATGCAGCGCGGGAGCGCGTACACGACCAAGCGCGGAACCTACGTTGACGCCGAGAACGTGGCACTTGCCCGCTTCTGGTCGCTCATCGGGTACCGTCTCCCGGACAAGCTCCGAAACAACGCCAAGCCGGCAAGCGCTGACGAAGGGCTGGCATACTGGTCCGCGGTCCTCGGCATTCCCATGCGGGAACGGGAGCCCAAGGGCGACCTGCGAAACCGGCTAGCGGTTCACTACCGAGCCAGCGAAGGGGCGACTTACGACTCGTTTCGCCAGGCATGCCAAGACTTGCTCGGCCCCGTGTTCCTTGGAATCACGCTACAGCACGACGCGAGCCTGCAAACCCCGAGCGTCACCACCTACTGGCCAGGCGTGAACCCAGCCGGCTCTGACGCTTATGACATCGGCGGAGGCGCGTGGTTCTCTGAACGCGCGCAGGTGCTCATCAACCTTCGGCGCCCCGCTGGATACTCGCAATCGCAGTTTGACCAACTGGCGAACGTGGAGCTTTTTACCCTGGTTGACCGGATGCTCCCCGCATGGGCGACCGCGCAATGGCGCGACGAAGGGGAGATCGCCGTGACCTGGGACAGCACAACTTGGGACGGATCTGTTTGGGTCGATCTGTTTGACTGGAACGCATAATGGCTGAGACGCTAACCGAAGTCGACCAATTCACCGCGACGATTCAGATGCCGACCAGCGGCGAAGCAAACTCGGCGGCCGACCTGCGGGACAAGGCAATTCAGCGCCTGACGGACCGCACTCGGTATCTTAAGAACCGATACGATGAAACGGACTGGTGCCTGTTTACCTACTCCGGGTCGGCCACCCTCGGAAACGCGTTTACCCCTGTAATACTTTCTCAAAGCGCAGGGTTTGCCGTGTCTGGTACAACGGTAACCGCTCCGGCGGGCACGTACGAGTGTCACCTGTGTTTTTACGGATACAGCAACAACTCGGCGACCGAAAGCCTAGAGCTTGGTGCAAAGCTCCAAACTGGAAGCGGCCTGGCGTGCGACGCTGTAGCTGTCAGATACAAAGCCGCTGCTGGCGACGGTAACCGAGCGTCAGCGTCATCGTTCGGCGTTGCCATCATCACGTCTGGCCAATCGTTTCAGGTGACATCCATGGCCCTGCTCGGGAGCACCACAACTGCGGAATCAACCTCAAGCAACCTCAGTCGCGTGCTTGTGAAGCGAATCCGCCCAACCGAATAACGCTTGCCAACCCTAACCACCACCCCTGCCTACGCGCCACCGGGCCGTAACATCGAAGTCCACTGGACGCTTGCCGAGTCCGGTGCTGACTTCCTGCGGGTGTGGCTTGTGGACGCTCCGGCGGGAAGCCGTCTCAAGGCTCAGCTTGCCGAAGGTGTCGCGTCTCGCCTGGTCGTGTTCACGTCGGAGGAGGGTCTTACCTGGTCGACTGGCGACTTTGACGTCGGCGGGAACTACGTTTTTGTCACTCAGGAGTACACGCGAGGCGCATCTGCCCACGGCGGCGACTACGAAGGCGACCCGAACGCGGCACCCTCGGAAACCAAGCTAGGCGCCGAGACGACTGTCACGCTCAACATCGGGCAGCGGATGACGCAACGGCTCGGGTTTGGGCGAGACACGGCGACCCTGGTGCTCTACGTGTGGGGCGACACGATTCGTGAGACTCGCCTCTCGGAGCATGGCGAGGTTTCCCCGGCCATCGTTCGGCCGTCCACCCCGCGGGCAACTACGGCGGCCACTGATACGAACGTGTTGACCGCCGTCGCCGCCCTCAAAGGCGTCGCGGCTGACACGGCAATCGGCAGCCTCGGGACCATCATCGGGGACATTGTTTCCAAATTCAACGCGCACCGGACTGAAGCGACGATTCACCAAACGGACGACGATGACAATGTGATCCCCGTCGTCTACTCGGCAACTCCGACGCCCCAGAACTTTCCTCAGATCGTGAGCACTATTCTCCGCTTCTTGGACCAGCACATGCGCAACGACGCTGGCGGGGTTGACGGGGATGCCGGAACCAATTCGGCGGTGTACCACGACGTCGGCGGCGCCAAAGTCGACTGGACCAACCTACCGCTGTTCAAAAACGCTGGCACGGTTGAGGAGTGCTATGCAGCTCTTGCCGATATCTGGAGAGCCTACACGGCGCACGCCGCTAGCACGTCGGTCCACGATGCGGCAGACGCTGGAAACGTGCTGACGAACATCAACGGGACCATCCTAAACGTGCATCGCTACTTCCTGGATTCGTTGGCGAAGTCGTCGCCGACGGTTCCCCAAACGCGGCCATCGGCGGCCGTCAAGCTGGCCACCAAGGCCGGATTCTCCGAGGGCTAATGGCCGGAATTCTCGCAAACTCTCCGACGAAAACCATGGTTTCCGGCGACACGTCCGCTAACAATGCGGTGTCCGGCTACCTCTCCGGCGAGACGATTACCCTGACGGCAACCCCGGCCGGGTCGTCCTATTCCTGGTCGCTGGCTCGTCCCAGCGATTCCACGGCGCGCGCCGACTTGTCCGCACTGACCGGCGACAGCGTGACAATTAAGCCGGACGCCGAGGGTTACTACGTCGTCACGGCCAACGTTGACGGGACCACGTACGTGCTCCGCATTGCCGTTGCCAACGTCGGCACCGTTAGCGACAGGTCGATTCTCCGACTGTCCCCGCTTGCGGATTCCCAGGTTCCGACGCCCGCCCTTGGCGTCAATGTTTTCTACTCTTCCACCCAAGACTCCCTCGCGTTCAAGGACGCGGCCGGCGACGTCTTCACCATCGATAGCACGGCGGTTTAATGGCAATCAGCGCAGCTTTTACGGTCAACGGCGCCGCTAACCCGGCAGCTCATACCGCCGCCTACGGTTCTACCGTCACTCTCCAACTGTCCTCGGTTTCCGGGGTTCAGTCGGTTACATTCTCAATCGTCGGTGTCTCCAAGTCCGGCATGTCGATTCCGGCAATTACGGCCGGTGGCATCCCGAGCGGAGCCACGTCGACGTTCGTGCTTCCGACGGACCCGGGTGACGGACAGGGGCGCGCTTACCGGGTCAAGTGCGTCGTTCGCAACGGGTACGAGAGCGACACGCGGTATGCCGTCGTCGGCGCCGCGAACGCTGTCGGGATTCTTCCGCTTGTTGCCGGCGAGGAACTTGACCGAAGCGCAAGTGTCGGATGGGTTGACGGGATCAACGAGGCGTTTATTGCAGCGGTTGATTATGTCGAAACCGCGAACAACATCTACCTGACGGCGGCAAGCTTAAGGTCGGCTGTCGCGTCTCTGTCGATTGGCGCAACTGTGCACACGGTTGATGCGCTAACCCTTGGGGATGGCGGAGGCGCAAGCGGTGGTCTTTCTGGATACTGGGAAATCGTCGCACGCGGTTCGCTGACGGATAATGTGTGGGGCGTCGTAACCGACGGCGGGTCCAATGCAGCAGTGCGGCGCTACCCGGGCGCCATCTACACCGCATGGGGTGGCACGCAATCTACGGCGCTCATTCAGTCGTGCTTGACCGCTTGCAGCGCTGCCGGTGGTGGTGTCGTTGAGCTGCCGCGCGGGACAATTTCCGTGACTGGGGTCGGCGGGAACATCGCCATCGCCATGACCGGACTGTCTAACGTCACATTGCGCGGACAGGGCCGCGGGGTTACCGTGCTACGGCTGGCAAACACCGCGGACAGCCACGTCATCAATATCGACGGCGGAACCAACCTAGCAGTCGAAGATCTAACAATTGACGGAAATTCTGCAAACCAAACGGTTAGCGTGCACGGTCTCCGAATCGGCACCGCAGGGGTCGCCGGCCTCACCGTGCAACGCGTTTTGATTCAGGAGTGTTTTGGCTACGGGATCGGACTGCAAGGCGGAACCAAGACAGGAATCCGTCTAGTTGACGTTGACGTCGACGGCACTGGATCCGATGGAATTGACCTAAAAAACACCGACGACAACAATGACCGGATGTTTCTCCAAAACATCACGGTCCGCGACTTTGGTCGAAACTCGTCCCTTAGCACGCAGGCGGGGATCGACATCCGCGGGCCTGTAAACGCTCACGGGCTTTTCGTCTCAGAGTTCGGTCGGTTTGATTGTGTTGGCGTGCGACTTCGCGAGGGGGCGCTGCTCGACGCGAGCGGATTCGGTGGGCATCGAAGCCACATCCACGGCGTGAACGTCACGGCCGGAAGTTCCACGGGCGGGAGCAACGCGACGCAATCGCTAGTGGTGAACGCCGACGACGTCTCGATTTCTGGCGGGTACCTCTCGGGTGGATTCCGAAACCTCGTTGCTATCGGGGCCCGGCTCTCGGTGACGGGTGTTTCCGAAGCGGACGCCGACGACGATGGGATCTTGCTTGGAGTTGGAGCCGACGATGCGCGCCTTGTTGCATGCCACACCAAGGACGGGGACACCGGTATCCGGGTCCGATCTGCTAACGTGTCGCTAATCGGATGTACCAGCGTCGGCGCGGCGACGGCAGGCGTAATCACTGAGTCCGGAGCGACGTCTCTGTCAGTGGTTGACCTGACGTGCGAAGGCACCGGCGGAAGCATGCTCGGCGTGAGCATTGCGTCGACCGATACGAAGATCGTGGGCGGGACCATTATCGATTGCTTTCGCGGAATCTCGTCGACGGCGGCGCGGACGACGGCTCTCGGGGTTGAGGTCGTCGACTCGCTCGACGACGGAATCCTGTTTGCCGTCGGCGCCGATGACTCCGACGCTTTCGACTGCCGCGTCCGAGGCTCCGGCGACGCGGGTGTTCGACTCCGCGCCGACAATTGCCGAGTCATGCGCAACCGCTTGACCGGAGGCGTTCGCGGTCTCGCTATTGAAAGCGGTTCGGACAACAACACCCACAGCAACAACGTCTATTCCGGAAACACGACGGACATTGACAACTCAGGATCCGGCACAAGGCCAGCCGTTGTCAGCGGGAGCGCCACCGTGCAATTGCGCGGAGACGTTGCGGCAACGCTAACGGCCGGAGATGCGGAAACTCAAATCTGGAACACAACGCTTACGGCAAGCCGTGTCGTCACGCTTTCAACGACCGGCGCATGGAACGGGGCCCAGTTTCGGATTACACGCACCGGCGGCGGTGGTGGGCACACCCTTGATGTTGGCGGACTGGCTACCCTTAACCAAAACGACTGGTGCGTTGTGACGTACAACGGAACCGCTTGGGAGATAATCCAAAAGGGTACCTTATGAAACTTGCCATATTAGCGCTGGCGTTGTCGGCATGCCTTCCAGCAACCCAAGCCGACCGCGAGCTGTGCTACGCTCAGGCCCGCCAACCGTACCTTGATACCGTGGCCGCGTGCGACGATGCCGGGCGCGACTATGACGACTGTCGTCCTGACCTGGACGCGGCCATGGTCCTGGTGAAGAAGGCCCAGGAGGCTTGCCATTGAGTGCCGCTAGCGCGTTTTCCGTTCTCCGTGACATCGTCGCCATGGTGCCGCTTGCTCGCGAGTTGATCGGCGACGCCGTCAAAGCGGCTCGGGCTGGCGATGGCGAGAAGGCCGCTAGACTGGCTCGCGAGGCTGGCGACAGACAGATGCTTGACGCATTGGCCCGCGGCACGCTAAGTAAGCACCGTGGACGATAGTACCATTCCGAATTACCAAGAGTGGACCGGCCCGCGCCGCCCTTGCCCTCATTGTGGCAAGCGTACTTGGCACGAGGACGGACAACTCTTTGACCAGCTTTCCCGAGGAAAGGAGCCTCACCGATGCGTGCGGCAGATGTAGTGTATCAAGCTCTTTTTGACGTGAGCCCGTTTCTCCCGGTGGTCATTCTTGCCGCCCTCATCATGGGCGCGGTGTACTCCGTGCGCCGATGGGCTCCGAATGTCTGGCTTCGTTTGGAAGCAACCATCCCGGACGGAACCGACGACACGGTCGCCCATGTGCTTCTCGCGCTTCCCTCGGTGATTGCCGGCGCCGCATTCGGTGCCGCGTCCAGCGGAGCCGACCCCATGCGCTCGGCTCTTGGCGCTATCGCTGGCGCGCTGGCCCCCGTGTTCCACCACTTCCTCCGGGCCCTGCCGATTGAGTACCAGGGGCCGGTGCGCGATGCCGTTTGGAAGGCTTGGAGGGACGCGCATGGTCGACGATGAACGGGCGGAAGCGCTAGCGGCTTTCCGCAAAAAGGCGCGCGACTTCTGCGACGACGCAATCCCAGGAGGGAGCATTCGGCTTCGCGATCCTAAGTACCGCGAGATTACCGAGCGGCGAGACCCGGGCCCCGGGTATTCATCGTGTGGCGACCTCGCGCATGCGCTGATTGAGCACCTTGGCGTCCGCGAAAAGTGGGTCAACCGAGCGTCGGTAAACGGTAAGTTTGCCTGGGGCATGAATATCAACCGGCTTGCGCGGCGCCCCATCGGCACCGCTGCCGGGGGCCTTTCCCGAGCCTATCTGACCAGCGAGACCCTACAGACCGGCGACATCGTCATCGTGTGGGCTAGACCGGACACGACTGACGCTCACGTTTTCGTCGTTGATTCGCATGCTGGCGGAGTCGTTACTTCGTGGGACTACGGGCAAGGACCCATGGCGAAAGCGCGGTGGGGCGCGGAAGCAAACCACATCGAGGGCGCCAAGCGTTCCCGGAAGGTCCTCGGTTTCGCCGACGTCGCTGGGCACAAATCGCCGATTCTGGACTTCGGTTCTTCCGGCGGAAAACCGATTCAAACGGTGCTTCCGCTGCAAGCCATCTTTGACTTCATGCACCCGAGGGAAGCGTGAACCACAAGCGAAGAAAGCGACGGCGCGGTGGAATTGTCGGGCACTGCGGGCTCTGCATGCTTGGGCGATTCTCTAGCTGCCACCACCGAATCCCGACGCGGCAAGAAAGACGATCTACCGCGTCTTTCCGCGAACAACGCGCCGAGGTTTCCGCATGAGCGACACGATTCCCAGCCCGCCCGATACCGGCACACATCACGACCCGCCCGAAGAGATGTTTAAGGACGACGCCGAGAAGTTCGCCTTCCTTGTTGGGCAGATGTTCCGCCCGCTTGACCAGCGGGTGACTCAAGCGCTGGACGCTATCATGGTTCTGATTACCCGAGTCGAACGCGTCGAGTTGCGACTTGAAGACCTCGAAGAATCCCACCGGCACCTTCGTCGCCGGGTCGAGCAACTTGAGAAAGCGGCTGCCGAATGAGCCCCAGGGATCCGCGCGTAGACGAAAGCGGGATCCCGATGCCGGGCACGAATGGCGCCATCAAGATTAAGGCGCCGCCGGCCCCGGCGTTGCCTAGGTTTGACAAGGAACCCGTGAGCCCTCCGCCTCCGCCTAAACTCCCGTTGCCGACACACGGCACCGCCGGAACCGTTGCGGCTATTGCGTCGCTCGTGTTGGCCATGGGAGGAGGCGCGACTATTCGCGAGCTTTTCGGGCCGTCCGTGACGAAGGACGACGTGGCCGCACTGGCGAAAAAGTTGGACGCCGTCGAGGCAAAGCTCGACGTGGTGCAGGAGCAATTCAAGGCAAGCGAGGAGGCGCGCGTGATTCAGCGCGAACAGATTGAATACCTCGCGTCCTGGGTGTGCGCTGAGAACGACGGCAAGCTCGGGCCCGACTTCGACGCTTGCGACGCTCACACATGGGAGCCGCCTCCCGCTGGCCACTCGTCCCCCGTTCGCCGCACGTTCGGCCGCTATCCGCGCTAGGTTGCGTGCGCGGCTTCGTTGCGCTAAAACGATGGCCGCATGGCTAAAATCAAGGTGCATTCGATGCCGGAAGCCCCCGAGGAAAGGAAAGAATACCCGCTTTTCCGCGGGCTTTTCGCTTACTTTCCCGACGCTCTGTTAGAGGTGGCCCGGTGCTCATACGTCGCAAACGAGCAACACAACCCGGGGGAGCCGATTCACTGGGCCCGCGAGAAGTCGACGGACCAAGAGGACTGTCTCCTTCGTCATGTGATGGGTCTCGGCACGGTGGACAGCGACGGACTGAGACACGCCGCCAAAGCGGCATGGCGAGCGCTGGCCATCTTGCAACTTGAGCTAGAGTCGTGTCGGGAGAGAGTCGAAGCGCCAGCCACAATCCCCGCAAAGCGCGTGCGAAAGGCTGACCGTTGACGCCGCGGCAAGAGGAGGCGGCCCGCATCTTCCAGGAATGCGGATCCATTGCCGAGACCGCTAGACGGATGGGGATTGAGCGTTCGCCGTGCCGACTCTTGCTTATGAGAGCCGGCGCAATCGGACCGACGTCCGAGGCGGTGATTGAGCCGGGACCTCGGCAGTTCATCGCTAAGACGAGCACGCTCGTAAAGCTCAAGGACGACCCACACGGGCGGGTCCTCCAGTGGGTCAAGGCGGACCACGAAAGAGCTAGCCGGGTCGCTGCGCTTGAGGATGCTCTCCGGGAGATTGCTCGCGATATTCCGCGGCTTCCTCCCGAGCCAGCGAGCAAGGCAATCATGGCCGACCTGATGGCGGTCATTCCCATGGGCGACCCGCACGTCGGGCTACTCGCGTGGGCCGTGGAGACGGGCGCCGACTGGGACCTGAGGATCGCCGAACGGGTTCTAGTTGGCGCGATTGAGCAGGCGGTTTCGATTGCCCCCCCGGCCGCATGCTGTCTGCTCATCAACCTGGGCGACTACTTCCACACCGATTCCCAAGCCAACCAGACGGCGCGGTCCGGCCATCAACTGGACGTCGATTCGCGCTGGTCCAAGATGCTGGAAGTTGGCATTCGGATTCAACGGCGCATGATTGAGGCGTGCCTCAAGAAGTTCGGAAGCGTCGTCGTCAAGAACGTCCGCGGCAATCACGACGACCACTCGTCGGTCATGCTGTCGCATGTCATGGCGGCCTACTTCGAAAAGGACCCGCGCGTATCCGTCGACATGTCGCCATCGCTTCACTCCTATCACGAGTGGGGAAAGTGCCTCATCGCGACGCACCACGGGCACGCGACGAAGTTCGCTCAGCTTCCGCTTCTCATGGCAGCCGCTCAACCGGAGATGTGGGGAAGGACCAAGTTTCGCCGGGTCTACTGCGGGCACGTGCACCACGACTCGCTGAAAGAGTTCCCTGGGGTCATCGTGGAGACGTTCAACACGCTTGCAGCTGCCGACGCCTACGCTGCCGGTTCTGGGTACATGAGCGGGCGGGACCTCAAGCTGGATATCTGGCACAGGGAGCGCGGGTTGATTAACCGAAGCATCATCGGGATTGAATCAATCGAACGCGGAGAGGTTCGCGCCTGACAGTCATCGCCGCAATTTCCGACGGCACGAAAGTGCATCTAGCCGGTGATTCGGCACTGTCATCCGGCGACCACATATTCATCACGCGCGACGCGAAGGTTTTCCTCCGGGACGAGATAGTCCTGGGGTTTTGCGGAAGCCTTCGTTTCGGTGAGCTTCTCGCGCTGACCACACTCCCGCGGCGCCCGACTCAGCGCGGGGACGTAGACCTATGGGTCCGCCGCGACTTCTGCCGGGCGCTACAGCAGGCCGCCAAAGACCGCGACTTCACGCTGGGCGAAGGCACCGACGCCGACGACTCCGAGGGAATCATCGGGATCGGCGGCGTCATCTACTGCATATCCCCGGGCGCTGTCGCCTACCGAGTCGGAGCCGATTACGCGGCAATCGGTAGCGGTGCGGCGTGGGCCGAGGGGTCGCTTTACTCATCATCCGGGAAGCCGAAAGCGCGGCTAACCAAGGCGCTAGAGGCCACCGAGGCCCATTGCGCGTCAGTTCGTCGCCCGTGGGCTTTCGTCTCCGGGTGAGTCTTACCAAGGAACCCATAGAATATGCCTTTCTCCAATACCGAAAAACACGCCATGCTTGACGCCCGATGGGGCTCCGGGACCCCTGCGACGCGCTACTTTGCGCTGTTCAACGGAAACCCGACCAGCGGCGGAACCGAGGCCTCCGGAACCGGGTACGCCCGCGTTTCCGTGACCAACAACTCGACGAACTTTCCCGCGGCTTCCGGCGGTGAGAAAACGAACGGCACCGCCATCAGCTTCGGAACGGTTGGTTCCGGAGGGTGGGGCACGTTTGACTATGTCGCGGAGATGAGCGCTTCCTCCGGTGGCAGCGTTTTGACGTACGATGCGATCACTTCGCGCACCCCGATTGCTGGGGATACGGTGGAAATTCCGGCCGGTTCCTACGACCTGACCATCACCGACTAATCCGCAAGCAATGCCGATTACATCGTCAGTCCTAGCCTCCGGCGGAGCCGACGGAACCGGGTTCACGACTTCAAGCGTGAGCCCGGTTTCTGGTAGACTGCTACAGTTGACGTTTTTCTGCGCGTCCACCGTGACCTCGCCGTCGGTCACTGGTCTGTCGCTTACCTGGACTAGGATTGATGACCCATCGCAGTTCCCGAACGAGCCCATGCAGCGATGGGCAGCGGTTGCTAGCGGATCGTCGGGAACGATTGCGTTTTCGCATTCCGGGGATTCCGGAGGCATCGCCTACCTGCTTGAAGAAATTGCCGGGCAGGCCGGGACAACTGTAGCCGACGCTTATCGGGACCTCGGCAGCGGTGCGCTGGCTACCAAGATCGGCCCGCCGTTTACGCCCGGGGACAATATCCCATCGGCTTTCGCGGCCACGGATAACCGAGCGTTTTGCGCGTTCTCGGGCACTCAGTTCGGAACCTGGGCGGGCGGGACGACCCCGTCACTAACCGGGCTTACGTTTGCGGGGCGCACCCAGTACGAGCCGAATATCACCATTGACCTGATTTCGGGCGTTGGTGTAGACGGCGAATCCTCGTACGGCATCACGTGGGCCAACGGCCCGTTCACGGCGCGCGGGATTTACTGCGAGATTATCGCGGCGGCCGGCGGTGGCGGGTCCAACGTTGAAATTACCGATGCTGCCGTTTCTGGAGTCGGAACGATTGCCGCATCGGCCGCACTGCGCATGCCGATCGTCGCCGGAATCCCTGGCACGGGTACGGTTGAGGCTGCGACGACGCAGACCCACAGGATTGCTTCGGCAGTCTCGGGGGTTGGATCCGTTACGGTTGCCCTGTCTGGCGATAAGCAGCCCTACGCGCTAGACGTCAAGCAGCTTCACTCGGGACACTCGCTCACGGACGCCGGATTCCACCCATGGCCCGGGCCGTGGGTCTACCTGCTCACGGAAGCCCTCAGTGTTTCTCCGTTTGAGAACATCGCAAAATCGACGATCCCAGGTTCGCCGCTTCACTACCGATGGGCGAATGAGACTTCGCTAATCCCGGTTTCCGCTCGATACAATATCGACGAGTGGGAAGCGCTCATCATCACCGAAGGCGTCCCGCTCCCGCTTGACGGAAGCAGCGAAACGCACATGGCGCTTTATGCCGCCAATGCGTGGGAGAACGGAAACAACGGCGCGGGCGCACCGACGCTGCTTTTCTCGACCTGGACGAACATCGACGACACGGACGGCCCGTTCCGTACGATGCTCGACACGTATGAGCCAGAGTGGGAGTCAATGGCCGACGCTGGTACGGCGGCTCTTCCGCCCGGCGCGCCTCCCGTGTTCATTGTTCCCGGCCATCGAATGATGGCGCGCTTTTACGACGACATCCAGGCCGCCGCGACACCCGCTGGAATCGATAACATCGCGGACTTTTTCCGCGACACTATCCACTTAAACGACCTCGGCTCTTACGCATGGGCGATGCTCCACTATGCGTGCCTGTTCAACGCATCGCCGGTTGGGCTTCCGCGCGACTTGTGGGGGCCGAATGACGGATGGGGCGACTCTCCGGACACTCCGGAAGCGCCGACGATTCCGACGGTGGACCAGGCCGCATACATTCAGGCCGCGGTCTGGGACGTCGTCACCTCCTACGAACGGACGGGCGTCACGGCCGAGGCGCCGATCGCGGTTGGCGTTACTGGAACCGGCACCGTTTCGGCCTTGGTTGCCCAAACGCACCGGGTGTCCCCTGCCGTATCTGGCACCGGCTCGGTTTCCGGATCCGCGATCCTAGGGATTGACCTGTCGCCCGCCGTCTCTGGCGCCGGAACGGTGTCAGTGGCAACGGCTCAGGCGCACCGAATCTCCTCGGGGGTATCTGGATCCGGAACGGTCACCGCTGACGTGTCCGTTGAGGGCGACGGAATCTCGGCAGTGGTGTCCGGGGTTGGCACTGTCGTTGCGTCAATTGTTCAGGCGCACCGCGTGCAGTCCGCTGTCTCCGGGCAAGGTGCAATTTCGGCCCTTGGCGCCGTTGGTCACCGAGTTTCCGTTGGGGTTTCCGGCATCGGGAATGTCGTGGCAATCACGTCCGGCGGCGAACCGCGCCCACCTCGGTTCCGGGTAACCGGGTTCCCCAAAATCTCAGTGCCCGTACGGGCAGTCTAAGGAAAAACATGGCTCTACAAGCATCCGCAGCCGTTCGAAACGCGCGCGCCCAGGCCGTCGAAACCACCATTGGAACGAGTGCCGTTCTGCGAATCCGCACGGGAGCACCGCCGGCAACGGTCGCTACGGCGGACTCGGGGACGGTCCTGGCTACGCTTAACCTGCCGTCTGATTGGCTTTCCACATCGGGAGGCGTCGCGTCCCTGCTTGGCACCTGGCAGGACACATCGGCGGACGGGACCGGCACGGCCGGCCACTTCCGAGTCTACGCGAGCGACGGGACCACGGCGCACCTCCAGGGGACCGTCACCGCCACGGGCGGCGGTGGTGACATGACGCTGAATAACACCAGCATCGCATCCGGGCAGCAGGTGACGGTCACTTCGTTCGGCTGGACGGAGCCCAACGCCTAATGGCGATTACCACTTGGGACGGGGTCACCCAAGCCATGGCCGAGGCCACGGCCGGAGGTCGCCGCCCATTCTTCAGCAAGTCATCGCTGTCCAACGCTGCCGCCGGTCAGATTTTCTCGCTTTTCCGAGCCGGTGGATACCCAGCGCAGGGAGCAATCCCTGGCGCATGGGCAACGTGTACCGACGCCCTGACCGGTAGCCTGCTGACGTTCACCAACCCAACGGCGCCGGCTGAATCGTATCTTGGGCGTTTGGAGTTGCAGCTCGCGACAACCAACGGCGTCATTGTCTATGACCGACTTGGGCACATGGGCGGACTGAGCGGCACCGTCACCACGGCCCAGACGGTTAGCGGCGCAATCCCTTCTGGAAGGCTTGCAGACGCCAACGGCCTGGATACTGAATGGTTTCTTGAGTGGTACACCGACACAGGCGGAACGGGTGTTAACTGCACGGTCACCTATACCAACCATGCAGACGTCGGCTCGCGCACCGTGGTAATCGCATTAGCGGCGACCACCAGGGCGGGGCGCATGATGCCGATCATCCCGACGACTTCCGGCGACTTCATCAAGTCAATTCAGAGCATTCAGCTTTCGGCGACCACCGGAACCGCTGGATCTTTCGGCGTGACCGCTTGCCGCAGGATTGCCGGCGCCTACGCAATCGCGAATCAGATCGTTGTGTATGACGCGGCGAACCTTGGGATTCCTCGCGTGCCCGACGATGCGTGCCTCATGCTGGCCACCGTGTGCTCCACGACGTCCACCGGCATCGTTGCCGGCCAAGTCTCGCTAATTCAAGGCTAAGTTGCCGCTACCTCTCCGGTCAACATCTCTGCTCCGGTCTCCGGGGATTCTGCGCCCCGGCAGCGGAACGGGGCTCGGAAACGCGGAAGGCGTTACGTCCAATTCCGCGATGCTTTACGGCTACGCGGACGGCCGGGCTACCGCGGATCCGCAGGCGTGGCGTACGGTTGTCGTCGAGGAATGGCTTGCGCCTCAATCGACGGACATCAACGGAACCGCGTCGCTGGCTTGGGGCGAGGTAACCGCTTCCGCGGCCGGGACGGTTGACGTTTCCGGTAGTGCTGACGTCACGTGGGGCGAGCTGTCCACGGTATCGGCCGGGTCGGTTGATGTTGCCGCGTCCGCTTCGGTGACGTGGGACGCCGTTGCGATATCGTCCGCGGCGACCGTTCAGGATCCGCCGGTTGAGGGGGTTGCTGCCCTCACCTGGGCAGCCGTAGCCGTTTCGTCGTCCGGATCTGTGGACGTCGACGGCTCCGCTTCCCTGACGTGGGGCGGGCTGTCAGTTTCCTCCGCAGGAACGGTGGATGTCTCCGGAGCGGCGGCGCTTTCGTGGGCCGGACTGGCCACATCGGCGGCCGGCTCGGTGGATGTAGCGGGCTCGGCTGACCTTGCATGGGGCGGCGTTGCCGCGTCGTCTGCCGGGGACGTCACGGTGGACGCTAGCGCGTCCCTGGCGTGGTCGGAGGTATCAGTCGCGGCATCGGCATCGGTCGACGTTACCGGCTCCTCCGCGCTGACCTGGGACGCTTTGGCTCTGTCGTCGGCTGGCGAGGTGTCGGATCCAGCCGCGGACGCCTCTGCATCCCTGACGTGGGGCGAGCTTTCGACGGACGCCGCTGGATCGGTTGACGTCGACGCCGCGGCGGCGGTGTCGTGGGGCGCGCTGGAACAGGCCGCCTCTGGGACTGTCGACGTCGCTGCCGGTTTCTCCGGGCAATGGGACGCGCTGACGGCCGAAGCTGTCGCCGTTGCGGTTGTCGGCGGTACCGCGTCTCTGTCCTGGGGTGTTCTGTCGGTCGCTTCGTCGGCGTCGTCCGGCCGCGCATCTCTCACGCCAAACGGGTCCCCCAGAATCCGAGGCGTCATCTCGGGGGCAAACAGGGTGCCCGCGGTCCCGGCTGAACCTCCGCCGCTAGTGGCAAGTCGGGTGCTCTCGGGAGCAAACCGTGTTACACCTCCGCCAACAATTCCGGCGCCGCGCATCCGCGTGGGCCGAATCCTCTCAGGAGTCAGATGACACAGATCGGAACTGTAACGGCCGGCGATTCAGTCGAGCTTGAGCTTTGCACATTGGCCGTTGACGAGTCGCATTCGCTGACAGGGGCGACGGGGACACTAGCTTTCTGGGTAGGTGAGGCCAGCGCCAAAGAGTGGTCGCTCATAAAAACGACGGCAGACGGTCTCAGTATCAACGCAACCAGCGGTCTAGTTGCGGTGGTTCTCAATCCATCGGACTGGTCCGGATTCCCGACGCGAGCACTCCGCACGCGCTTGAACCTTGAGCTGGAAGTCGAGCTGTCTGACGATTCGGTGACCACCGTACTCCGCGACTACTGGCTGACCGTGATGCGCGACGGCGCTTAGGCCACCACTTCCACCAAACAACGACGCCCCGGGGTTTCGACCTCGGGGCGTTTTTGCGTTCGGTATTACTGATTATGATTCGCTATGCGTAGCCAGGGAACGTTGCTCCCTCACGTTCGCCAGAAGCAGGTTTGCTAGCTCCTCTTGGGAATCAACGTCAAGGAACACATAGTCAGAGCGGTTCACGCGGAATCCGACGCCGGCCTTGCCGTTGACAAGCAACTCGCCTCCGCCGAACTCTTTATCCTGGTAAACAAACCTCATTCAGTATCGTCCTTGCGCCTGAGTATGTCGGATTCGACATGCCGGGCGATGCCATCGAACCACGCAGCCAACTCGCGCTTGCTAGTGGTTTGACACGGCCGCCCGTGACGCCCGCACTCGTAAGCCCCGAGCGACTGGTTTCCGTCGTAGGCGCCAAATATCTCGTCAAGGTTCATAGCCCAAACACCTTACGAATCTTGCGCGAAAACCGCTGGAACAGATGCTCTTCGACGGTCTCCGCCGGAACTTCCTGGAACAGCTTCGCGTTGTCCGGGTGCCACGCCAGCGTTTCGAACTTGCCGGCCCGGCGGAAGAACCGATTCGCGTTCTGGTTCACTGACACCCACCCAGCGACGCGCGACTTCTGGCGTTCTCGGCGGGACTTGAGTTCTGCTCTTCGTTCTTCTGTCTGCATTGGTTTTCCTTTCGTGGGGCCCGCTGGAATCGAACCAGCGACGGTGTTCAATGAGGACCGACCAAGGTGCCCGCCCGGAGTTCTCCTCCGGTTCTATTCCGTGTCCGAACTGCCCCTAGTGCCGTCTCTCCGGCTGTCACGCTTTCGGTTTTCCGTTCGCCTTGCGAGTGCGTTTCTCTAACCGACGGTGGAGCGTGACGGATTCGAACCGCCGCGGCGCTAACAACCGGTTTACAGCCGGTCCCCTTCAACCACTCGGGCAACGCTCCATGATGCCCCGTTTTCGCCGGGGCCACGCGGTTAGTCGTCGCCGAAGATTCCGTCGAAGACGCTTTCGGCGATTGCAGCGCCGGCCACGAAACCGACCGCTTGCGCAACGACCCCCAGGAAGTCATCCGGGTCTTCCCCGAACTCGCGAATGAGCGAACGCGCCGCGCTTCGGCCGATCTTTCCGCCCTGGTATGCTGCCACCACCTCGATAACGCTTGAGAAGTTCATGGTTTTCCTTCCTCAGAACGGCAGATCGTCCGGTTCCGCATAGTCCGCGTCAGAATACCCGCCGCCCGAGGTCTTTCCGCCACCACCTCCGCCGTCACGCGGTTTCGGCGGGAACGCGGCGATGCGAATCCCTGGCTTCCCGGCTTCCACCGGCACGCCAACCGGCAGCATCTCCAGAGTTCCCGAGTAGCCCTGTCCGTTTCGGTTGGCGAACAGAACGCCGATCTTCGTCCACTGGGTTTTTTCCTTACCGTCGCGATCGGTGTACGTTTTCGCGAAACAGATATCCATGCGCTCAGCCATCAGTAGTCCTCCGGGTTGTCGCCGCGGTCAATCTCGGGAGCGGTCGGCTTCGCGAGTTCTGCCTTACGGGTCTCGCCGATTCTAGCAAGTTCCTTTACCTGGTCAACGGATAGTTGACCGGCGGATTTCGCTTTGCGCAGGTCGTCCCCAGCTGCCCGGAGGTCCGCTGTTTCCTTGGCCGATTCCAGCGCCTTCTTGATTCGGTCAAACGCCGATTCCACGGTGATGGTCCCGCCGCTCGCCCACGTCGCCATGGCGGCGCCGATCTCCTCGGACAGCTGGATTCCACCGGGGAACAGCTCGCGGAACTGCTTCGGTAGCCTGGTCATGGTTTTGGTACCCGGGTCTAATGAATCCCAAACCGGACGCCCGTCGCATCCAGGCAAAAGAAGGGCTGAAAGCATCATCTCATAGACCATCATCGGGTCACCGATGGGCATCCACCCGAGTTGCCTCACCGGCTCCGAAAACTCACCAGCCTTTTTTGCGTCGTCTCGCTCAGACTTTGACAGCAGCCGGATCTTTTCCTTCGCCCTAAAGCACAGGATAAACGAGCAGTGAAGTTGTAGCATCTTGTTCAGCATGCGGCGGCGATCCTGCTTGGGCTTAGCCCAGGCGGAAAACTTCATCGCATTGCGCTTCCACTCGACGTCACCAGCCAGTCGCTCAAGCTCCTTTTCGTGAGCGTCCAGCATGCCGCCTTCTCCCTCGTGCTCGTGTGACATGCTGTCAATCACGATAACTCGCGCGCCACGGTCAACGCAGTGCTCAATGGCCGCCAGGTAGTCCAGCGATCCAAACGGCTCGCCAAAGCGCAAGTGCTTAAACTTGAACTCCCCAGCGTAGTGCTTCGCCCGGTCCGCCTCGGTATCGATGACGGCAATGTCACCGCCGGAAACCGACTGGATGCCAGTCGCCAGCCGTAGCGCCGAGTAGGTTTTGCCGCTGCCAGAAGGGCCAAAGAGCCCCACGAGAAGCGGCACATTCGACCGCTTTGCTTCCTCGTATTCAAACTTCCGAGTCATATCCTGCCTCCTTTTCGATCTCCCACGGCGACGCATCCGCCGTGATTGCCTCGGTATAGCTGGGCCAAGTGCCGGTCCGCAAGCACTCCTCCCAGGTATCGACCGCACGGCGCCAAAGCAACTCTCCGAGGCTTCGGAGCGCCCCCGAGTGGTTCACTCGCACGGTGTCATAGGGCGCCTCTCGTTCCGCAAAAAAGTTGCAAAAGTCGACGCGCCCGCACAGGTCCGGGAAGACCTCGCCGATTCCCTCGCGGTAGGCCGCGCCCTGCAAGTGGTAGCCGAACCGCTTGATGGTCCTCGCCAGTCCGTCCGGGTCGATTTCGTCAACCGTCTTCAAATCCCAAATCAACCCGGCCGCTTCGTCGAATAGGTCCAGCTTCGCGCGGCACGTCACCGGGTTTCCGTTGCTCGCGTAGCTGGTCCAGGTGATAGCAAGCTGTTTCGAACCGTCCAGACTCAGCCCGTGGCTCGGCAGCGACTCGCGAATGGCGCTAGCGGCCTCAAGAGCGCCGGCATACTCGTGGTCAAGCATCGGAGTGCAACCCTCGGCGATCCATCGGTCGCGCGCCTCCTTGGCCGCCTTGGTTCGCCAGTCCGTGAACCCCGAGACCAGGCGCACGCGGTCGCCTCCGAAGATGAGTTCATCCACCGCCGTGCCCCCGCGCATCTCGCGCGAGTGCTCGCCGGTCATCGTGGCCCCGAGCTTTGGGTGCATCGCGTACGCGCGCCGTGGCGTGCGAGTAACCAGCACTTTCGCGATCGATGCCGAGAGACTCGGGACAGGAGCCGGGTCCGCGTGATACTCGGCGTCAGAGCAGGTTAGGATTGTGCCGGTCACAGGTCGAGCCTCGCATTCAGGCCGAACGCCGTCAGTTCGTACGGAATCGGCTCGTCGTCGAAACCGTTCCGCGTGTAGTTTTGATCGATGAGCGCGTCCAGTTGGTCCGAAACGACCGACGGGATAGATTCGCGCAACGCCTGTTCCAGGTCGCCAGCTTTGCAAGCAACCGCCATGAATGTCTTTGCCATGGCCGATGTGTGCCACGTCCAGATCCTGGCGTCAAGAAAAACTCTTGACGTGGCCCGTGCGCCCCGCCATGCTCCGGTCCGTGGGTGACGTCATAGCATTCCCGGCGGACAGAATCTCGGCACTTTGCGCCGCTGTCACGGCCGACAAGCCAATCGCCGAACTCGTCGAATTCGTGCCGGTCGACGGCATGGTCCTGGTAACGGTTGCCGGTCTGGAACTCTGGCTCACCCCCGATGAAACCGAGAGAATCGCCGCGCGCGGAGTCGTTGCGGCGCATCATGCGAAAGGGATGGGATGAGCGGAAAACAAGACTGGCGCACGCCGCCGGAATTTCTCGAAGCGGTTCGACGAAGGTTCGGGCCCATCGGGTTCGACCTTGCGGCGACGAAGGGGCACGAGGTGACGGGACACGCGGGGCTGGCGTTCTCGCCAGAAATGGACTCGCTGTCTCGGGACTGGTCCGACCCGGTTCTCGGCGGGAAAATCCGCGTCGCGTGGCTGAACCCGCCATTCGCCAACATCCGCCCATGGGCCGCGAAATGCGATAGCGTGCGAGACCTGCCGAGGTGGACGCTCATGCTAGTGCCTGCTTCCATGGGCTCGCACTGGTGGGCCGACCACGTCCTCGGGAAGTGCTTTGCTCTTGGGGTTCCTCGAATGAAGTTCCTTGGGGCAGAGGACCCCTACCCGAAAGACCTTGCATTGTGCTGCTACGGATACGGCGTGAGCGGGACTGGATTCTGGGACTGGAGGCGGTCATGAGAACCCCCACAATCATTGAAAGCCCCTACGCCGGTCTAGTGCCTCTCAACAGGGCCTACCTCCAAGCGTGCATCCGCGACTCGCTGTCCCGCGGAGAAACCCCGTACGCATCCCATCAGATGCTTACAGACGCTCTTGACGACGGAGACCCGGAACAGCGTGAACTCGGAATCACAGCCGGCCTTGACATGCGAAAGCACCTAATCGAAGGGTGTCGCGCCATCGTCGTTTTCTACACTGACCTCGGGTGGTCGCCTGGCATGCTCCGTGCCCGGTTTAACGGGTACTACGAGCGCCAGCTTTCGGACGAGCAACTGGAGGAAATGATTCGGCGGGGGACTGGCATGCGTTCGTTCGACAACTACCTCAGGGAATCGACCGTTCCGCTTCGGGAGCGACTCAAGATGGCACCGTTCTTCGGGGAGCACTTCGCCTAATGGCCCAGTGCGGATGCGGGGCTAAGATGCACAGGAACGCCATGCGCTGCATGGCGTGTTCTGTCGCTGACAGAAAAGCAAAGGCGGCCCACTGTGCATGCGGAGCCAGGATAGAGTCTAGGCACAAGTCGTGCCGGTCGTGCTTTGCCGCGAAGAGGGCGGCTGAAGCCGCCTTTCCGGCTAAGCTCTGTTCATGTGGCGCTAAGATCCACGGGCACAACGATCAGTGCCGAAAGTGCTACGATTCCCAGAGGTCCAAGCGATGCGCGTGCGGAGAGCCGATTAAAGGGGTCAACGCTCAGTGCCGGCGATGCTACGACGCGCAAAGGTCGGCCGCAAAGGCGCAGGCTTTTGTCTGTCCGTCATGTGGTGGAAAAAAGTCGCGACAGGCAAAGCGGTGCGTATCGTGCGCCGCAAAAGAGACCACGGATGCTATCGACGGGTGCTCTGTCGTATCATCTTCGGCGCTGTCGCTGCATTGCGTGTGTGAATGTGGCAGGACGTTTAAGCGCCCGAAGCACTGGGTTGCTGACGTAAATTGCTCATGGGCAAAGCGGGGCACGCGGCACGTTTGCGCCGTGTGCCAGCGCAAGAAAATCCGAAAGGCTAACTCCACGCTCTTCCCGAAGAGCCTCATCCAGGAAAAGGAAACGGCAGCATGAAAACTAGAAACCTCGAAAAGTCACTGCTTCGAAAGTACGAACTAGACACCTCACCTGGCCGCCTTCCGCGCCCGTACGTCGCGATCCTGGACGGGGTAGCGGTGGCTAAGGCGACAACCGAGGAGGCTCTCCGGTTCTTCCGTGACCTCGGGGCAGTCGTCGAGTTTCGGGGGGTGTCGTGAGCCCGCTGGAATTCGTGTTTCGAACACGCGCGAAACACTTGGACTATGCGCGGATCCTTTCCGGGGCGGTTTGCGGCGTGTTCGTCGTGTGTTCTGTCGCCGAGGTGTGGCGTCAATCCGCGCTTTCGGCGGTTGTCTATGCCGCTTTCGCCGCGTGCTCGGGATTCTCCGCATGGGCGGCGCACGCGGTCCACAACACGCTAATCAACCTCGCCGAGTCGCACGCCGAGGGGGACCGTCTACTCCGGGCAATCAACCAGGCCGTGCGGGAGCGTGAGGGCGAACGAGTATCCTATGACCGGAAGGACGTCAATTGAGACCGATTATCGTCGGAATCGATCCGGGGCTCTGGAAGACCGCCGTGGTGGCGCTGGACACTGGCGTCACCCCATGGGCGGTAATCCACCGGGCAACGTGCACCACAATGCGCAAGAAGCCGGACACCGAGCGTCGCCTCTTCATCCTCAAGTTCCTTGAGCAGACGCTAGTGGACGCTCGCGCGAAGGACCCGACGCGGCGATTCGTTGGGGCTATCGAGTCCTACGAGTTCCAGGGGCGGAAGCGGAGCGCGAACAAGAACACGATCCGCGTTGGGGTCACCGCTGGGTCCCTGATTGGCGTCTGTAGCGTCCTGCTGGATGATTACATCGAACTCACGCGGAACGAGGTCTTGCAAGGTCTTGGGGTTCCCGGGGGCGAGAAAAACCTAGTCCGGGCCCGGGTGCAATTCCTTCTCGGGGCGCGGGCTGGGAAGAACAATCACGAGGACGACGCGGCGGCGGTCGCGCTGGTTGGCGGGAAGATTCTTGGGGAGATGTGGCGATGACTTTCGTTAAACTGTACGAGTCGATTCTTCGGTCAAGTATCTGGCTTGAGAAGCCGTCGACCAAGCTAGTTTGGATCACCATGCTTGTTTTGGCTGACCGTAACGGGCGCGTCCAGGCGTCCGTCGGCGGACTTGCCCACCAGGCCGGCGTGTCTCGCGAGGAGTGCGACGAAGCGATCCGAATTCTGTCCAGCCCGGATCCGGACAGCCAGTCGTCGGACCTTGAGGGGAGGCGCATCGTTAGGCACGATGACGGTGGGTGGGTCATCGTTAACCACGGTCGCTACCGTGAGAGGAGAACAGAATCCACCACGCCAGGGGCAGTGAGAACACGTAAGTATCGAGAAAAAAAGGTCTCTTCCGTTGATGCCGATGCCGATTCTGGGGATGCGTCACAGAGCGTCACAGAGCGTCACACCGCGTCACAAGGCGTCACAGAACGTCACGAGTGTCACTCCTCTGCATCTGCATCTGTATCTGAGTTAGAGGGGGTGCAGGGGGAGACCTTGCCGGTTGCGCCGGCCCCGAGGCCGGAGAACCTCCACGCGATGGTCCCGTGTCCGTCCGAGCCGCTTTCCGGTGAGATTTTCCCGATGCTTGTGGAAAAGCTGGGGGAGCCTGAAGAGGCTATCCGTGCGGGAATAAAGGAATTTGTTGGGTATTGGACCGTCGGTGGCGGCATGGGGCGGACCAGAACGAAAGCCGGATGGGCCTCCGCTTGCCGGGAGCACCTACGCCGCAATGCCGAACGCGGGCTCCTGAAGGCACCGCCAAGCGCTTCGCGGGATGCCCAGGCTACCACCCCAGCCGACGACGCCAAAGTCGAGGCACGGAGGCGCGCAATCGCCGAAGCGCATGCCGAGGCGTTGGCCGCCCGAATCGCCAAGCTAGCGGCCGACCAACCGGAAGCGCCCTTGACTTTGACCGCGGAAGGTGGGACTAGGTGACCATGACCAACGAAGAAGAACCGCGTCCGTCGTTTTTGGCGATCGGGATTTGCTGGGTGTTTCAGGGCGCAGCGATTGCACAGGGGCCGGGTGTCGCGAGGTGGATTCTGTCCGCCATTGCCGCGGCCGTAGGAGTAGCGGCTCTTTGGCCGATGTTCCGCAAGGCGCGTGCCGAGCTGGCTGAAATCTGGACCTCGGACGAGGAGACGAAGTGACGCCGGCCGACCGATGGTCGTGCGCCTCCTTGGCGTCGTTTGCGTTCGGTGTCGGCGTCATGGCGCATGCGTCGCTCCCAAGCAGGGTTACGGTTTTCGGACCGAGCGAGGTCGTGACGTACGTGCCGGAACAGCCCGAGGCGGACGATGACTGACCTTCCGACCGTCGACCTTGACGGGGAGCGCGCCGTCATTGCTGCGTGCCTCGCGTCTCCGGATGCGCTGGACGAAACCCGGCTGGTCATCCACGGCGACATTCCGCCGGATGTGTTTTTTGACAACGCATGCCGGCGCATATGGTCGGCGATGCTTGCTCTAGCTGACGAAGGGAGAGGGGTTGACCTCCCGGCCGTAGCTCGGGCTCTCCGGGATGATGGGCGGCTTGAAGAGGTCGGTGGTACCGCAGCGCTGTCCAGGCTTCTGAGCGAGACCCCGGCCGTCGCATCTGTCGCCGACCATGCCAAGTCACTCGTGGCGCTGTTCATCCAGCGTCACGCCGTCCAGCTTTGCGCCGTAGCGGTCGCCGAGGGCAAGCGCCCGCAGGACGCTAAGCGGTGGGTCCAGTCCAAGGCGGACGCGCTACAGGATGCCGTGGGGCGCGCGGATGCCGCTGAGCGGACGGAGCTGACCATCGAAGAACTCATCCAGCGGACCATCGGGGAGATGCTGGACGCCAGGAACGGCGTCGCAATCAAGAGCGGGCGGAGCACCGGCTTTCGCGACTTGGACAAGATCCTCGGCGGGTGGCACGATGGCAATACGTACATCCTCGGCGGTCGCCCCGGCATGGGGAAGACCTCGTTTGCCCTGTGCGCGTGCCTGTCAGTGGCCGAGCGCGGGCAAGCCGCCATGTTCCTCGGCTACGAGATGCCGGAGCACCAGCTAGTCAAGCGCGCTATCGCCGTCGGTTCTGGCGTGAACGTTCAATCGCTCATTGACGGCGCGCGCATTCCCCCGAACGAATGGGAGACCGCGTGCCGTGTCGGGAACTCGCTGTCGAAACTACCGCTTTTCATCGGATACCAGCCAGACCAGACCGTTGGACAACTCCGGGGGACCATTCGGAGGCAGCTTCGGAAGATGCGCCAGAAGCACGGGGAAAGCCTTACGCTTGGGCTTCTCGCCGTTGACTATGTCCAGCTCGTTCCGGTGACCTATCGGCAGGGGAGGAGCCGGGAGAACGAAGTGTCCGAAGTCTCCGCGGCGCTCAAGCGGTTAGCTGCCGAGTTCCGCTGTCCGATTATCGTGCTCTCGCAGCTGTCGCGAAAGGTCGAAGAGCGGACCGATAAGCGCCCGACGCTAGCAGACCTTCGAGAGTCCGGCTCCCTGGAACAGGACGCCTATGCCGTGCTTTTCGCCTACCGGGACGAGTATTACTACCAGCAAAGTCCGGACGCTGGGGTGGCCGAGATAATCGTTGCAAAGCACCGAAACGGAAGGACCGGGACCGCCCGCTTGCTTTTCCACGGAGAGTCGACTAGATTTGACGACGTGCCGGACCGCTTTGAAGCGACCGGGGAGATCGAATGGCACGGAAACTCATGAGCCCAGAACTGAAGCGGACCCTTCGGACGCTTCAGGATTGCGAGCAAATCGAGGAAGACGTGCGCGCCGACTTCGCGAAGGAGTTCGGGCCGACCACGGGAACCGATCCGGAGCTTGAGCGCTTCGGGGTGCCTGGCATGCACGTCGACGATATCGACCTTCGCGCCTCTGAACACTACCAGCGCGAGGACTACGCGCTTGAGGTGACACGACAGGTCATCGCGGCATTCTTCCCGGGCCCCAAGCGTCGCCAGTGCGTCGCGTGCGCCGGAAGCGGGCTAAGCGTGGCAGAGGGAGAGCCGGAGGCGTGCCGGGTCTGTAACGGTAGAAAGGTGGTCGCTTGAGTCGGGTGCGAATCAACGGGGAACTCTCACGCGCACCCAAGGCGGGAACGGGGCGCGCATGGTATGACCGGGACATCGACTGGTTTCTGAACTGCTCGGCGTCCGTCCTGGGTCTCCACTCGTCCCATTCCGCCGTGGTCGCGGTGCTGGAACGCGGAGGGGGCCAGAACTACACCGTGAGCCCGGAGTGGCACGGAGACGAGCGAGAGGTCGCCAGGGCTCGCCGACTTCGAAGGGTGTGGGGTCTGCTCGACGACGACGCCAAGGAGGTCCTCTGGTGGGCGTACTGCGGGAGCATGCCGGTTGTGGTTGCCGGGCAGCGGCACAAGTGGCCACTTGGTGTGTCGGCACACATCCCGGACCCACCCGGACCGGTGCTGCTAGCAGCCCACCGAGCGGGCAAGCTGGCCGAGGTACTCCAGGCGCTGACCGAAGGAAACGTGCATGCAGAGGCAATCGAATCCGCAAAAACGCAAGCAGACGAAGATCAGTCCCGAGCACATCGATCCTGGAACGCGGCCATCGTTCGGCTCTATCGCGAATAGCGAATGGGTCGTGTCGGTTTCAAACACGCCGATTAGCCTCGGGAAGGCCGTCAGGGACCTAAAGCTGGTCCGGCCTGGGCAGTCAATGCCGAACGCTCGCTATCGTCTCCGAAGGCTCATTGAGCAGGCCGAGAAGAAGCACGGTGTCTCAATTCTTCACAAACCTGACAAGCAAGCCCACGCCCGCGTGACCCATGCCACGCTGGCGAAGTGGCTGCCGTTCCTGTACCAGACTACCCCGAGCGAGTCGGCTCGCCAGGTCAAGGGCTACCTCGCCGAAATCTGGCCTCAGGTGGACGAGCAAATCGAAAAAGCAACGGCCGGCGAATTCTCCCAGATATTCGCGACCTTGCGCGACCTGGACAAAAGAATCTGCCGACTCGAAGCGAACGAAACGCAGCACAACCGCGAGGAAAAGCTGTGACTAGTGACAGGGTCACGCGCGGTGTCAGGTTGGACCCTCTCCGGATATCTGCGACTGCCCTGGTGACAGCCGGGGCTACCGTGCTCGCCGTCGCTGTGATTGCGGTCGCGGTTCCGGTTTCGTGGTGGCTGTACCATCGGCCAGGGCGGCCATCAAAGCCGCGACGGCCCTGATGCAAGCCCGGCACGCGGCCGGGCCCTTCTGGGCGCCAACAAACCGGCCGCAGTTGCTACAGGTGAATCCGTCGTCGGGGGTCATCGGTCAGCTCAGCGGCAACGGCAGCCCGGGCGACACGGCCAGCTCCACGCCGCCGGAAGCCCTGGCCCTTGGCATGACCAGGAAGATCCAGTCAGAACACCGGAACTCGACCGGCTCGCGGGGTCCTCGGGCGAACACGTAAACCGTTGTGGTGTCCGGAAGCTCGCGAAGCACGGGCAGCACGGCCGGTGCCGAAAAGCTCACGCCGTCAAACGAGATTGACCCGTGACCAGGTGACACTTCCCAGACCGATCCTGGCACCATCGGACCGTCTTCGTCCTCTACCTTCCCGTCTCCGTCACAGTTGCGGCATTCGTGCCCACAGTGGGGGCATTCTCCTTCACCGTCACACTCCGGGCATTCCTTCAGTGAGGGGACCAGCTTCGGTTCACCGGCGGCCGCGAGCTGATCAAGAATCGACGTCAGCGAGGCGTGCCCACACTTGGTTACGGCGACTTGCGCGGTTGAGCTAAGCAGGCGGTCAATGTCCGGGGCCTTGGGCACATCGGTGCCGAGGTCAGACACCGCGACCAAGACGGTAAAGGCATCGGTCGCCGCAGAGCGGCCTCCTGGTAGCTTGATCGTGTAGTTAAACCGCCCACGGGATGCAATCACGTTGAATGCGTTTTCGTAGCTCACCGACCCTCGCTTTCTGCCAACTCGGCGGCTTCAAGAAATGCCGCGTCCACTTGCTCGCGGGTGCGTTCTGGTGCGTCGTTCCACCCAGGAATAGACCCAGCAACCACCCGTCCAAGGTAATGTTTGGGCCACTTATCGTCGTCACCGGTAGTCAACCGGTTGACTCGGCCAAGTGAACAGAAACACACTGCCTCGGGGTGCTCATCAAAGATAGGCTCCCCGTAGATGTTCCTTGCAAACGCGTTTTGCGTCCAGTCCAGTTTGACCGCTTCGCGTAGAATCTCGCTCGGTTTCATCGGTTAGTCTCCTTCGTGACAACGGCGCATGCGCAGAACTCCTGACATGAGCCGCCGTGCCTGCATCCGGTTTTGATGTACTCTGGTTTGAATGGCGGCTGACAGGTAGTCACCTCGGCGCATGCGCGACGGACCTCGGATCGGGCCCGGACGGTCTCCTCGGATGGTCTTCCGGCGCACCACGCGAGCAATGCCGCGGCGCCAACGATGGCGACCGCACCCAGTGCGATCTCACGATCGCCACCCTCGATGTGGTTCACGACGCGCCCCCGGTCACGGCCGCGAGGAACCGCCGCAACATGGCGTCCGCCCGGGCTCGCTCGGAATCCTGACCGGTGGCGAGTTCGATGATGACAACGGCTCGGGTGTCGGAGCTGGCCAGCCCACACACGCACCAGCGTTCGCCCTCGGACGCTTCCTCCAGCCAGGATGCCGCCTGGTGCATGGCCGACCGGAGCAGCCGGTAGCTAGCCGACGTCGTCAGAATGGTCAGGGTTGGGGTGTTGTCGCGGTCGAGGGCGACGGAATAGCGGAAGTCGTTTGCCATGGTTTCCTCACGCGATCAGTGCGTTAGTCGGACCAAGGATGCGAACATACTCGGTGTCCACGTGCTTTTCGACCTGGAAAGCCTCTCCCTTCGGGACCCATGCAATGGCCAGACTACCGGCGCCACCAAAGTAGCCGCCAGGGCAAAGCTGGCTTGCCCTCTCCTGAATCTCTGACACCGGCAAGCCGTGCGGAACCAGCTCCACCATCTCAGCCAGTTTCCTGTCAAAAATTAGCGCCTGGGCCTCGCCGTTCCAGGTTGACCATCCGTCTTGCCCGCGCGAGTAAAGCACCGCGACCTTGCCGTCTCGTTCTAGTTTCTCGATTGTGTTTCCCATGCCGTTTACCTAGCAACCTGGATTCCGGACGTCAAGAAAAACCTTCGGTCGCATGACCCCGACCCGGCGGACCCGGGACATTCCCACTACGTGACGCCGACGGTTAACGGGCGAGGGATTGCATTATGTCAGACAAGCCAAAATCAGCCAAGGGCCGCAGCATCACGGACGAGCAGCTAGCCGCATTCCGGGCCGCGTTTCTCCAGACCGGAATCCCCAGCCGGGCAGCCACTCAAGTTGGCATAAGCAAAACTTATGGGTTGGAGCTGGCTAAGCGGCTGATGGAAGATGAGGAATTCCTTAAGGAACGAGAGCAGATCCGCGCGTTATTCTTACCGATTATGGAATCGATGATGCAGGACACGTTCCAGCGAATCATAAAGAGAATCAATAGAAGGGACCCGACCCCGGAGGACCTCGCGCGCATCGCGGTTGAGCACGGGCTCAAGTCGTTTTCGTATCAAAACCCCAAGCCGCAGTATTGGCGAGGCGCCGTCGACTACTTCTCCAAAGTCTCGTCCGCCCTCACGGCCAAGACGCCCGCCGAGGAACGCTCTGGCCCGGCTGTCGTCATCCACATGACCGGGGGTGAGATCGAAGTCGAGGAGAACGACCCGGGGGCGCTTGGCGGACTTCCTCCGAGTCCTGGGGCGGATAAGCCGAATTGACTTCGCCAAAACCGGCGTGCTAGTGTAGCGGCCCATGACACACGAAGAATTCTTCAGTTCCGACCTCAAATTTGTTCAGGCCAGAAGCAAAGTCACCGAACCTGGAGACCGGGACGGGTCGCGCGGCTACGCGTACATCACCCACGGGTTCGGCCTCGGAGAAACCATCGAAGACGCTATCGAGGAAGCTCGACTGAACTCGCTCGACTGGGAAAAGAACGCGGCTCGATTCTGCAAGGCGTTCGGGGCGGAGGCTTCCGAGGTCGAGTTCGTGGAGATTCCACTTTGGGAGTTTCTGATGAGCGCCCACTCGAACATGCTCAAAACCCAGCAAGCGAACGAGCGATGGCGGGCCAAGATTGCCGAGTGGCAAGCGGGGGACGAGCCGAATTGACCTAGCCCCGAACTTTCTTTCACCCTCCGGTCGATTCTTGTAGACAACCGCCAAGCCGCGCTGTAGGGTTCTTCCTGTGAGGCGGGCACAGGGCCCTGACCTCCGAACCGGAGAAAATCTGATGATCAATGTTGCAAACGTGCTCAAGGCTGGCGGCGAGTTCTACGCGGTGGTCGCGGCGGGTGTCGATTACGATGAAGCCTGTTACAACGCAGGCGAAAAAGCTTGCGAAAAGCACGCCCACTTGATCGAGGTCGTCGACCCCGAGTCCGAGTACGTCCGACGGGACGTCACCCTCACGCAGGCGCAGGCGAATCAGTTCGCGAGCGGGTGGCTGTCCGCCGAGGAGATCGCAAGCCTCTGACCTCCGCGCACTGCCTCGCGGCTCTCACGAGTCCCGGGGCAGTGGCGGGCGCCAGACGCGCACCGAACGCCCGGCAATCTCGCCTGGGCAAGCACTGGAGAAAATCTGATGAACGCAAACACCACGATCAAGGCGCTCGAAACCCTCTCGATGACCGGACACGGAGCGGACACTCGGCGCGAAGCGGCGCGCGAGGCGAACGAACTCCGCGCGGCAAGCCAGAGTTTTGAGCGAGGCTCAAAATCAAAGTATCCCGAAGACCGGGAGGAGGCGCGCCTCATCTTCGCGCGCAAGATCGAGTCAGCAAAGCGTTTCCTGGAAAACTGGAAGGGTCTCTGACCCCCACCCCTACCGCCGCCCCGCTCACCCCGGGGCGGCCCTCTTTGGAGACCCCATGACGACCGAAACTCTAGACCCCGCCGCGCTCCAAGCGGCCATCGCGGAGAGCCCGGCGGCGACCCGTCGCGTCCTGCGGTATCTCGACGAGCGGGGCATCGAGCACTCGGGACAGATTTCCGGGGCGACGCTCGCGTCCGTATGCGGCGTCAACTCCCGGGCATGGCGCCGATGGGTCGGAGGCGAGCGATCGATGCCCGAGAGCGCGTGGCGGCTTCTCCTCCTGGTCTCGGGTGTCGCCAACCCCGACCACTGAACACCCGTCCGAAAAAGTTCAAAGAATCGTCCGCGGGGTATTGTGATGCCGTTCATGGTCCGTATAATAGAACCATGAACAGCACGGAACTAGCGTTTTCGATTCTCTCCCCCGCACCTGTCGGCGCGACCGTCCGCGCGGGCGACACTGTTTTCATCGACGGGGCGCCCAAGACGGTTTCCCGCGTGAAGTCTGACTTTCTCTGCGGGACCATGAGCTTCACGGTTGGGCGAAAGAGCTTTGCCATTGTTCGCGATGGTGTAGCTCGCAGTTACCGCAGTGCAATGTCTGACTCGTTTACCGAGCACACGGTTGACCTGCTGACCTAACCCGACCGGGCCCCTTCGGTGGCCCTTCCCACATGAATCGAAAGGAGAAACCATGAATTTTGTGATCGACGTCGAGGGGTTCGATGTGTGGAAAGGGTCCAGCCTGTTCTTTGGCGGGCTCAACCTAGCGAGGCAGATTCGGCGATGGCGCCACGCCCGACTGGTCGACCTTGACCGCTACGACGCGGACTGCGAGTCGGAGTCGTTCGGATGGGACGACGACGAAGAGGAGTTCATCGAGCTGTGCCGGGACGCTGGGGAAACGGCGTGGTACCGCCGTCACTCGTGGGAGGTCGTGTTTCGCGAGACCGGCGAGAAATACTACGATGGGCGATTCGACCGAAAGATGGCCAAGGAACTCATCCTCCGTAGGCCGGACCTGACCGTCCGTCGAATCGGTTGACTGGGTGGGCCACGCTTGAGCGGTAAGGAGAGAAACCATGAAAGAAGTGACAGCTGAACAAGCGGCGTTCATGCGCGAGCTTGCGGAACTTGAGGAAAAGTACGGTCTTTATGTTGCCGGCTGCGGGTGCTGTGACAGTCCGTGCCTGTCGGGCGAGCCGTCGCATGACGGCGAGATCGGGGAGTTGCGGGTGGCGCTTGGGATGTTGGCGCCGCTCGACTTCAAGATTGCGGAGGAGGAAATCCGTCGACTTTCGCAAGAATCAGAGGCAGCTCATGTTTCCGCGGAGCCCGTCGAAACCCCTCGTCCTCCGAGAACATTCGAACTAGAGGACGTTGGGCCCAGCCGAATCGGTTGACTTCGCCTCGGCGGCGTGGGAGGGTTGCTTCGCCCGGCAAGTCAGTTTCCAGGGCTCTGCCTGCGACACCGTTTTTTGGTGGGCTGACTTGCCGGGCGTTTAACGAATGAATGGGAGGGTTGCGCATGAGTTACGCGACGGTGTGGGCAGTGAACGTTCCGATATCTGTCGCCATTGGCTTGGCCTTGTTTGGCGCGTTCCTGGCCAGGCAGCATGACGGCCGGTGGCTTGGCGCCGCTTTTATGTGCTTCGGGGCGGCCATCGTGGGGCCCGGGGCGTTCGTGGCTTACGGACTGGTTGGGCTTGGTTACCTGGCGTCATCGTTCTTTCCGGCGGACGAGGAAGAAGACACGGAGGACGCTGAGCCGGAAGAGTATGACGGGTCGGACGGATGGTAGCGCCGCACCGGAATTGCCCGCTGTGCCTCACCGGAAGAAAGGCCGGATCCGGTGGTTGCGTCGTCTGCGAATATGAGGCAATGTGCGATGCCGTGGAAAGCAAGCGCCCCGATTTGGCAAAGGTGTTTAGGGCACAGGGTCACTCGGAGGCGCTGAGGTCGATCGCGGAAAAACTTGGAGTGTGGCCGGCACGGCAAAAGACCGAATGAGCTGGAGGCGAGATGAGCGAAGGTGAAAGAGTGGAGATTAGCCGGAGCATCGAACGCGCCCGCCGTATGAGGGAGGCTCTCGCCAAGCTTGAAGAGTGCGACGAGAAGATCCGGAAGATTGACGGGGAATTGCGGGCGCAGTTTGCGGAAGCCCGGGCAAGGCTGGCTGCGCGTGGCATTCGGTTGACGCATGAGGAGGACGAATGACCTTCGCGGAGTCTCTGGCCGCGTACCTCGGGGTTGGTCTGGTAGTCGGGCTTTTTGCGCTAGCATGGTGGTTTTCCGTGGTTCGGAAAGTCGTCCGGACCGTTCACCGTGAAGCTCCTAGCCACAACTGGGCCGAGATGGTCCGCGTCATGCGGTTGTCGTTGATTCACGAGGAGGTCGACGCATCCGGGCAGGTGTTCGTCGTGAACTTCCGACTTGAGCCTCACCAAGCGGAGGTCTCCGTCGCCTGGAACAACGCGGCACGGGAACCAATGCGCCTGCTCGTGAACAGGTTCGCGCCGGCCGACGAGCGACTTCGGCTTCTTGCGCAGATTGACGCGCCGCACACGTTAACCGAAGAGCAGCGGGAAGCGATTCGGCGAAAGCTTGCCGGGAAGAAGTTCGGCAAGAAGAAGCGTCGGCGCGGGCTGCCGAAGGGACTGGAGGGGATATCGTGACCAAGGCGATCGTGTGCGGCTCGCGATACGGCGGAAGTCAGGTTGCTGTTTTTGACGCACTGAGCGAGATGTTTGACCGTGGAGTCTTCGGATCCGTGGTCGAGGGCGGCGCGCGAGGAATTGACGCCATCGCGCGACAATGGGCCAGGAACCGCAACGTTCCCTGTGATACCGTGACGGCCGACTGGAAGACGCACGGCAGGGCGGCTGGCCCCATCAGGAACCGAGCCATGCTGGAGGCTGGCGCCTCGCTGGTCATCGCGTTTCCTGGCGGCGTGGGAACCGAGGACATGAAGCGTCAGGCCAGGGAGCGGGGCGTTAGGGTCATTGAGGTTGATGCGTTTGGGAGGTGGGGATGAGCGATCTGTGGTGCGTGCATGTCTGGGGCCCCGACACGGTGATCGCCCAACCGTCGAAGGAAGCGGCGGAGCTGCGCGCGAAGGAGTGGAGCGAGATGTTCGACCGCATTCGCGAGAGGTTCTCTGCGACTTCCGCGGAGGCCGCTGTCGCGGTGCTCATGGAAGCTCACGTAGTTCCGTGGCCGCACTCGGCTGAGTTGCACGCCAAGGGCTTGGCCGAACACGGCGGCGATCCGGAGGACATTTGTTAGCCTTGTGCGCCGCGCTCTGGCTCGGGGTGTCTGCGATTCTTGCCATTGGTGAAGTTGAGTTCGACACCGGAATGAAGCTTCACACGGTTGTCCTCTGGCCGCTGTTCGTGGTAGCGTGGGTCCCGGGAGCAATATGGCGCACGATTCGCGACGGACTGAAGGGCGGGACCGAGTGAGCAAGAACGACGACGAAATCAAGGCCCGGCTGGAAAAGCTCATGTCTCAGCCCACGGCGGTGCGCTACGTGCCGCTGCCCAGGTGGCCGGGGGCCACGGATGGGATTGAGGCTGGCTCCCTCTGGAAGCCGTTTCATGCTACCAAGGTCTACAAGGTCTTGCGGATTGACTCACTTTCCGATCGCCCTGACTTCGTCCAGATTCAAAAGGTAGGCCCGAACCTTGCCGAGCCTCGATGGGTAAGCCCGCGGTGGTTTGAGAAGGCGGAGAGAATGCAGAAGCTTCCTCGCGATCGGGACGACCCGATTATCAGGTTTGCCGACGGGTCCGTGATTACCGGGGGAATGCTGCTGGACCAGGGGAGGACGGAATGATGAAACTAGCAAAGCGCCGCGCCATGTCAGTCAAGGCGGCCCTGGAACAGCTTCCGGAGGACGAGCCCATCGTCACGTTTAGCGACGGAACCACGGTCACCGCAAGCATGTTGCGAGACTGTGGCGGTGGGCTCCGGCTGGACAACGGGTACCTAATCACGTTTGAGCCAGAGGGGCACTTTAACTTTGAGCCGCCGTCGCCGACCGAGGCGCCGAAGGTTGAGATCCGGGAGGCTGACAGGCCATGAGCAACGCAAAAGCCCGTCACCGGAGAAGGCGGAGGCGTAGCGCCATGGCTAGGCGGATGGCCGGGTGGATGCCGCTTGAGTTTCTGGGGAAAAGCCCGACGCGACTGCGAGCCGAGAGGTTTGTGCGCGAGTTTCTTGGGTGGGGTGGCGACTGGCCGTCGTTCCCGGTCAAGGCCGAGCCCGGGGTCATCCGTTTTCCGGTTGGTGTCGTTCAGGTTCAGGCGTCCGGCGGCATTGCGGAGGCTTTTCAGGCCATGCGCAAACGGGTGTATCAGCTATGAAAACCAAGGTTAGCGCTCTAAGCGAGGTCCGCCCATCCGCCAACGGGGAGGCCGTCAAAGCACTGGAAGGCGCCCTGGCGCGCGCACGGGCCGGCGAGGTCATTGGCGTCGTCATCCTGGAGAATGAAGGCCGTACGGTCGGAATAGAGACCGGTGGCGACCTAACGTTCGGCGACATCCTGCACGCTTTCGAGATGTACAAGCACCGGAAGATGAGCGGTGAGTCGGCTTGACCGGCGCATGGCAATGTGTAACGATAGCGCATCGCGTGCAAGCGACTTGCCTACCCCAAAGACACGCCAATGTCTTTGGGGGTTTTTATTGACGCCGCCTTGAACTGCGCCTGGCGATGTGCAACTATAGCGCATCCCAGGCACGGGACTGGCCTCGTTCTCGCGGTCGGCTCATCCCTCCAAGACGCTGCAACGTCTTCGAGGGATTTTTCTTGACGCCACCCAGTACGCCGACTAGCATCCTACCCATGAAGACGAACATCGCTAGCAGCATCATCAAGGGAATCATCGTCGCGCGATTCGTGGAATCCGAGACCGTCGAGCGCGAGCTTGGAAGCCGTTGCTCGTGCGAGGAATGCGGCCGCGAACTTCCGACCGACCGCGTGGAAGGTTTCCAGCGCTGGTTGACCGACGTCAGCATCGGCGAGGAGGTCACGCTCGACACCTGGGACGCCGAGGACTTGGACGCCGAGCCGGTGACTGAAATCGTCCGGTGCTGCCAGGAATGCGCGGACGACCTGCGCAGGGTGACCACGGAGGCCGCTGCGGCGGAGTGATTATGAAAGCTCAACCGGAGACAATTGCCGTCGGTACGCGACGGGCAAAACTAGCTTGGGACTGGAAAGACGGAACGGCTCGGTACCGACTGAACCGCGAAGTCAGCCTTCAGCGGTTACAGCGCGGTAAGTGGTATGCGTACATCACATCCGGACCAATCCTGGGGCCCAACTGCGACACCCCGGAGGAGGCGGTGGCCAGTCTCGCTAAGAAGCTGACCAAAGAGCACGCGTGCAAGGTTGCGCGAATCGAGAAGCACCACGCAAAGCTCATGAAGGCGGTGACCGGGTGACTTACTTTCCAGAATTCCCAGACGAAAGCGGTGACAGGATGAAAACGAAGAAGATTCAGGTTTCGAAGGAGTACACGCTTGAGTTCATCGGAAACTCGGTAGTGGTATTCGCCAGCGGCGACGGCTCTGGTGGGCTGGTTAGCTACGAGGTCATCGACACATACGGCCAACCGACCAGAATGGCGCACAAGAGCCCCGGCGAAATTGCTCAAGCAGCCATTGACCTCTGGCGCGAGTGCCAGCCGTTGGGGGATAATGAGGTGGAGATCTGCGGGGGGCGAGTCAGGTTTCAGGCCGCAGGTGTCGACACCGACCTGCCGATGGTCGTTAGCGGTGCTCGTGAGTGGTGGCCGTTCTGGAAAGAAACCGGCTGCCCCGACCCCGAGAAAGCCCAGCGCTGGTGGCTTGCAAACTACCCCATGCCGACCGGCAAGGGGCTTGACCTCACGACCGGCAAGGTTCGCGACTTGAAGCCCGGGGAGTCGTGGGACAGAGTGGGGAAGCGGATTGTGAGGGGGTCCCAAACCGGTGGCGACGCGCCTTGTGTGTCAGCTTACGTAAAGTCCGGTAGCACCACCCATAATGTTATCGGTGGGGTTACTTGGGACATGCAACTGTTTGGAAGGGGTTGGTGTCCGCATGTTGGGCCGCTGGAGGTCAGACTGGTCACCTCCGGAGACACCGTCGTCCGAAACGGCGACCGAATCCGAGTCGTCCAGATTGGCGACTTCACGCCGGATCGGGCGCTGGAACTCGCGGAGATGCTGGTCAAGCTGGCTCGGGAGGTATCGGCGAAGTGAAAACCGAAACCCTCATCCGTCACGCGAGAGAGCGAGCGACGACTTGGGAACTCTGCGCCGAGGCGTCCAGTCGCGAGATTGTGAAACGCATCATGCTTCGGGCGGCGAGGGAGTGGCGGGAGATGGCGGAGAAGCTGGAACGGGGGGAGCTGTGAGCGCCAGGGCATCGGCGGCGGCCGCCAGGTTGCGTGAGAAGTTTTCTCGCATGTTCTCTGTCCCGCTGGAACTGGTTCAGGTGACCGACTGGGGCGTCGATAACTACCGGGTCCACTGCCCGAGTCGTCCGGACCTCCCGAAGTGGGAGACGGGGGAGACACCATGAGCGGCGACCTATCCGACCTCCCGTTTTTCTCGCGGGTCCACATCGAATGCGGGCCCGGCTGGAACGACATCCTGCGCCACCTAGCCGCCGTTGTGGAGTCGATTGACGCGACGGCGAGGGCGACTCTAGTCAAGGAAAAGCTGGGGCTTCTGCGGGTCTATTGGGAGGCGCCGAACGCTACGGATGAGCAGTTGCGCACCATCGGTCTGGTCGTTGCCAACCATGAGCGCATGTCCGCGACAGCGTGCGAGAAGTGCGGAAAACCAGGCGAGTCCCGGACCATCGGCGGGCGTATGGTGACGATGTGCGACGACCACTACGCCGAGCTATCGTCGTTTTCTGGTTGACTCTGCCGTGTCGCCAGGTATGGTAGCGGCATGGGAAACGAACAGAAGAAAAACGAGCGATGGCGGGCGGAGATGCCGAAGTTCGAGCCTATCACCGAGCAGTGGAGGTACGCCTTTGCCCCTGAAAAGGTCATCGCAGACTACAAGCGCTCGAACGCCGAACTCGACGCGGCGGAGGCCGAGAACCGCGAACTCCGCGAGAATGTCGCCGCCCTCGAAGCGCGCATCCGCGAGATTGAAGACTCAATCGCCTTCGCGCTCAAAGAGGCAAAGGAGCGGCTTCCGGACTACCCGTGGGGCAACCCCGGGCCGGTTCCTGCGCAGATCGTTTGGGCGCTCGGTGAGTCGTACCGAGGGGTCCTCGAAGCAAACAAGGACCTGCACGAGCGCATCCGCGAGCTGACGGAGTGGCGGCCGATGGAGACGGCGCCGAGGGACTGGACTCGCATCCGCCTGCGTCACGCCACAACCGAGCGCGAGTACATTGGCTGGTTCGATGGCATTCACTTCGACGTCGGAGGAGGGCGAGCGTGGCCTCCCGAGCGTTTTCACGGATGGCTCCCGAGCACGGAAGGGGGCGAAGGGTGAGCAAGCTGGACAGACTGGTGAGCGAGTTGGCGGACGCGCTGGCCACCGAAAAGTACCGTGCCGCCTGGTCCCTGGCTGCCGACATCAGGGACCACCTGGCAGACGACCGCGAGCGCCGCGTCCGGGAGCTTGCGAGGGAGTGGATTGGGAACTGCTCTTACCGAACGGTTCAGATAGCAATCAGGGACGCCGCCGCGTTCATCGACGCCCTCGACGCCGCCGAGGTTCCGAAGAAAGGTGGAGAGTGATGAAAAGGATGCTTGCGCTGTTCTCGAACGAGAGAACGATTCGTCGGCTTTTCGACGGCGAGTGGGAGAGCACCATGGAACTCGTCTTCATCGAAATGACGTCGACATACTTCCTCGATGAGGAGACTGGGATTAAGCGAACCCCGTCGCTTTCCGAGCACCGCGTCGAGATAACCAAGGACAGCGCGCTTGAAATCATCCGGACGATTGCGAAGTTTGCTGGCGCCGAACTGCGCGATGAGCCGGTGCCGAAAGCCGCCGAGGTCCCACCGAAGGACGCGGGAGGGGAGTCGTGAGCACCTCTCAAACCAAGCGCCAGGTAACACCGTGGTCTGTCTTCTCGCTAGCGGCCGCGTCCTTCGGGCTCGGGGCATGGCTGGCCGGCACTACAGATTTCCCGTTCCATCAGCTTGGGTTCGCTCTTGGGTTTCTGCTCTCGACCGTCGCCGGAGTGAAGGAGGTTGGCCGTGACTGACGCAACCCGAGGGCTCGCGAGGTACACCCATGTGGCGGAGTTTGACCCGTTTTCTGGCGAAGTCAGCATGGACGCGATCGAGGACGAGGTATTCGGCGACTGGGTCCGCTACGAGGACGCCGCGCGCATCCAGCGGGCGCGGGCGAGGAACTTGGTGCGGTACATCCGCGAGAGAATCTGGAGCCCTCCGCGGACTGTCGTTAGGCGAGGCATCCACGCGGTCGCGAAGTGGGAGTCGCAGCGTCACGCCATCGCCGACCGCATCGCAGCGAAGTACCTGGGGGAGGGGACGTGAGCAACGGAAAGCAACCTGTCGAGCCGCGCGGGGATACTTCGGGGAGGCGGCTGCCGTTTGAGCATTGGTGGCGCGATCTTCGGGCTATCCTCGTCGGCGGCGTGTACATCTTCCGCGACGGGACGGAATGGCAGTTCGACGGCGAGTGGGTCTGCATCCGGGGGCCGCAGTGAACTGGTTCACCCGAAAACTACAAGCCGCGCTCGACCGCAAGCTCGCCGAGATTCGGCGGGATGTCGAGTTGCTGAAGCTCTGCTCAGAGGTGCCGTTTCCGCGGCGAGAGCTTGAGCCAATCGTTGAGCGGCTGGGGTTCGACGGCGCGCGCGTGGCCTGCGACGTCGCGCGCTTCCTCAACATCTCGCCTAGCGAGGCGGCTTGTGAGCTTGGG
>JACCDR011746347.1_pt1 | contig 64608 bp, 63 predicted proteins | sample 7446431 | NCBI WGS metagenome assembly JACCDR01 (sample SAMN15323443, study PRJNA562643) | freshwater metagenome | isolation source: river surface water | place: USA:Blue River Watershed | collected 2017-08-17 | reverse complement strand
TTACATATGAAACTATTGTTTTGTCCTCCCGCAGGGATCTTCGCGCAAATACCACGGCCGCTGTATTTGTGCGAAGATCCCTGCGGGAAGACAGGAAAGAGGCTTGAAAACAAAAAGGATGCCTTTTTTTCATCATACATTTTGATACACAGCCGAATTTATTTCCCTAAAGATGAGTCATTTATATCCATGACTCATCTTTTTTATTTCTCGTAGGCAACGTATCTTAACCCATAGCTGTCTTTAAATTAAGAAATTGACAGTATAATTTCTAACAAAACAAAAGAAGTAGACATGAAAAATTATCTATGGATATGCTCTTTAGTAATTCTTACTATAGGCTGTTCGAAAAAAGAAGAACCTACAACACCCTTTCCAGAACGTTTGTCAGGCTTTTGGATACCCTACGAAATCATAGACAACTCTGTACCTGTTGAGAACGTTAGGAACTTTTGTGGCTATAGTGTTTTTGGTGCATATGATCCAGGTATTGAATTTTATGCAGATGGCACATTTATCCCAGGCAACTATTGTCTAGACGAAACTGGACATGGGAAAAAACTGTTAGATGAAATGGAAAAAGGTGAGTTTATCTATAACGCCTATGCCAAAACACTGACTATTCAGAATCAGCTAGGATTAAGTTCTTACACCATTGACAAGCTAACAATGGATCAGATGTGGTTATCATCATCAGACGGCAGGTTTAAACTAAAACTTCGCAACACATCTAAAGACGATTAAGACCTTTGGATCAATGCCAAAGAAGCTGGTTGCCTTGCTGATGATCTGTAAAGGATATTTCAGACACTTGGAGAACAAATAATCTACAGGCTTATTCTCTGAATATGAGCAGTATATAAATTTTTATGCTTTTTTTTTTCAATGCAGGCAACGTATCTTAACCCATAGCTGTCTTTACTTACAACAGCCAACTATGGACTTTATTTTTTATGCGAACAAGAAGTCGCAAAAAAGTGTATAGTGGAGAATTTAGATTTTTGATTGTGTGTCAGAAAGTATGATGATTTTTTAAACTGACGATGAAGCATTTACTCTGTGTATATTTTTCATTGAAAGGTATACATCAGGGCAACAGACGGTCTGAAGCAAGCGAAAGAAACAAAACATTGTTTTTTGACAAGTTCAGACCAGTACTAGCATCATACATTTTGACATACGATCAAATTTTCTTTACCTGGATTTAGGTAAGCAACAGCATAGCTATTTGATTTTACACCAATGAAACGAACTATTTATATATTACTGGCTATTTTCTTGGGTTCACTCGCCTTTCAGGGCTGTGATACACTCAAAGAAGACGTAGCTCCGCAACTACCCCAAAGCACTCCAACACTATATACGACTGTAAAAGATGAAGCTATCATAAATCTGCTGACAATAGATGAATACAAAAATGCAACTACGTTCCGTATTGCACAACAGCCCAAACACGGCAGTGTCCGCTTTTTACAACAAGCCACTTTAGCCTATACCCCCTCTCTTAGTGCACCCACTAATCAATCCGATTATTTTCTGTTAGATGTCACACAAAACTATACCAAACGTACAGATAGCATCATTGTTCGAACGGTTTCAGAAGATGAAATCCCTTGCATGGGTGTAAAAACAAGACCTGACTATGCACAGACCTTTGCAGGTATACCAGTATTCAAACTTGTATTACTCAACGATCAAGCATGTGAAGGACAGTTGAATCATGCGTCATTAATGATTACCCAGATGCCCTTGCATGGCACAGCCACCATCAACAGTGATCATGCTATTAAGTATACGCCTGAACAGGGATTTACTGGCACAGAATATATCTTATATAAAGTATGTACCCAAACAGGAACCTGTGGAGAAGGCTATCTCAAAGTTACTGTAGCTTCCTGTCAACAGCCCATCATACTACGTAATGATACTATTACATACAAAACAACATCTAGTTTTGATAGCATTTACCAGAATGGCATAGAAATGCCTATATTAGACAATGATACAATTTGTATGAACAGATCTGAGTTTGCTTTGTATATTCCCAATAAACCAAGCGGAATTGTAGAAACAATACGAGGTATTAAATATACGCCTAGCGAAGGCTTTAAAGGAACAGTAACATTTGACTATTATATATATCAACGCCAAACACAACTACTACTAGGTAGTGCAACAGTTTTCATAAAGATCGAATAAAGATAATTAAAGACTGATCTCACTTACTCCTGGTATGGAATTCATACCAGGAGATTTCCATTTTTACAACCTGCTACATACCCATGATTTTTCTCAGGGTATGTAGATCAAGAGAAGCTTGTATATACCATATGTCTGAACAGGAAATTTTTGAAGGCTGTCAGCAAAACAGACCTAGAGCTCAAACAGCCTTGTACCAATTGTACAAAGGCCGTTTGATGGGTATATGCCGCCGATATGCCAAAAATACAACCGAAGCTGAAGATATTCTGCAAGAAGCATTTATCAAGATTTTCCGTTCAGTAGCAGATGTACACAAACCCGAAGCATTAGGCGCGTGGATGAAACGGGTGGTTACCTATACAGCTATTAACTACTACCGTTCACAGCTCAAACACTGGCAAACCAAAGACCTAGATACGGTTGTTGCCAGCAACAATGACTACTGGCAAATGATGGCTCATTTGTCTACTGAAGAAATTCTGGCGTTTATCCAAACCCTACCTGATGGTTATCGGATGGTGTTTAACCTATACATTATAGATGGTTATGATCATGCAGAAATTGCATCCATGCTATCAATTTCAGAAGCCACTTCCCGTTCGCAGTTGTTTAAAGCACGGGATTATCTCAAAAAGAAGTTAAAAGAAATCGGAATTGTACGTTATGAGCAACAAGCCTAATAATACCGACGAAAAAGAGTTTTTCCAGAAAAAGTTTGAATCCTTTGACTCACAACCTGATGAAAAGGTATGGAAAGCTATTCAGGAAGAACTAAACCACCCAACACGGCCCTTTCTTGTATACTGGAAAAATCCAGGATTGCTCTCAGGCATAGCCGCAGGACTGTTCCTGATAAGCATTCTGGGATGGTTGGGAAAAGACACATGGACATTCCAGCCACAGATGGCCTCTGGCAATCAATCCTCTGCTACAACTGTTCCGACCAAGCAATCAGACCTGTCGTATAGGTCTCCAGAGAAACCATTCGCCCTGAGAAATCCAGCTTCGAGTGTTACAACGTCTGTTACTATTCAAGAATCAGATACACAAACGCTTATAAACCCATCGAATACGTCAACAGATAGACTTATAGGTTCTTCATCCACAACAAAGAATCTGTATATACATGCAGAGGTTTCCACCATAGGTAAACCTACTCGTGTAACAGGTTTAGCAGCACCCATACCCGTATCATCTACCTTCGATTCGGATATTGTATCTAAAGAAACTGCATTCCAGACAAATACACAAAAACCATTGCAGTCTCTCTCATTAGATAACAAACAGGATACACCAATAACTCCCGGAACAAGGATTATTCGGATAGATACCAAAGAGACAATGCAGATCGAGACTGTCTCACAGGAAACTGCTGTTACAGAAATGGTTCAAACATCTCCAGATGGCCGCACAAAAACTGGAACTGGTGAAACACCTGTACGTTTGACGGAGTTCGAAGAAAAATCTATTTTAACCAAAGAACCATTGTCTAAAATAGACAATGAAGGTGCTACATTACAACAAACCAATGCAAAAGTATATCTGCCTCTTCAAAGTCGGACTATTTCTGTTGCGTATATACCACCCGCTAACAAAACACTTCACTTTCCTACCCTGACAAAGATTCAACCTATTTCTATTATACAACCAACAGCTAAAAAGGCCAAAACTACCCAGAAATGGAGTCTATATGGCAGTGCCACACATTTTATGAACTACTATGCGGTATCTCCTGTAAAATCCGATCTTATACTCATCAAATCCATAGAGTCTGCACCTGCCTTTTCTTCCCAACGGTCAAGCTGGCAGTTTCAGGCGGGTGTTAGCTATCCATTCACCCCCCGATGGAGTATACGTGGTGGCATTTTCTATACACACCAGAAACAATTTCTTTCCTATCAGACCCGAAATTCTGTCTCAGAAATCACTGCCGTTACCAATTTATCTCCTGATGAAGTACAAATTGCCCGTCAGGAAACTGTTAATAAGGAACAGATCAGCCGGATACAGCAGCAAATAGGGCTACAACTGGCAGTTTTGTATGAATTACCCGCCAACCCTTCATTTTCACATTACCTGTTAGGTGGCTTTCAAAGTGGATGGACGCAGAAAAATGAATATACCTCTACACTGCAAACAGATGTGCATATAGGGTATGGGATACGCAGGCCATTAAGCCCTCGGTTAGCATTCTGGATAGAACCCTCGTTCCGCTATGCTTTACAGCCTATCCAAAGTGCAGCCAAAGATATCCATGTGCGGCCTTACTACTTTGGCATCAGTGCTGGATTTACGTTCCGTTTTCAGGACTAAACCCCCGTCTTCATGGGCAAAGCCAGCAGTAGCACACCTAGAGAGAACGTGAAAAGAATCTGCTATGCTCGTGTATTCAAAGGCATAAAAGCCTAGCAATAAACAGTATAAAACCTTCTTTTATCTTTCCTTTTTTGGATGAACAGGAAAATTTAACATAAGATTAACACAGCAATAGACCTACATCATCTTTTAGGCTGATAAATTGCCTAGCAGAATAGATGTCTGTACCTGTATTTTTGCGAAAAGAAGGTATATTTACAGATCCCCTATCTGCTTTTTTTCATTTCAGTCTTTTATTCGTATGTATATGACAACCATACTTTGTCCAACAGACCTTTCAGTCAATGCACGTTCAGGTATAGACTATGCCATCCATCTGTCACAAATGCTGGAAGCTCAGCTAGTGTTGGTATATGTGGAGCCGATTCCTTACCTAGATCCAGAGACATTCATAGCAGCACCTATTGTTGAAACACTGGAAGAGGTACATGCCCAGATGAAAGTCCTGACCCAGAACGTTTCCGAAAAAGTAGCCTGCACCTACCAAGTAGAATCTGGCGATGCTCCCGGAATGATCCTAAAAGCAGCCAAGGAGCAAAACGCCGATTGGATTGTGATGGGCACCAAAGGAGCTGGAAACAGCCCAGAAGTAATGGTTGGTAGTGTAGCCGCAGAAGTAGCCCAAACGAGTCCGTATCCGGTTATTATTATCCCTACAGCGTCCGAATTTTTAGTTCCGAAAAAAATTGTCCTGGCTACCGATTTTCAGCACACCTCCCGCCAACTTCTGACCCCACTGATCGCCTTGGCAACCTGTACCCAAGCTGTAGTTATGGCTTTACATATTGAAGCAACCCCGCATACCCTTAGTGAAGCCCAAGCTGTAGAGGCCATTCAACTTACAGACTGGCTAGAAAACATTCCAGCGTCTGTACATGTAGTTGTCAAAGAAGATATACAAGAGGGAATCGAAGAATTTGCCGAACAGCAGAAAGCAGACATGGTGGCAGTCATTGCCCGCAAACATGGCTTCTTTGCCTCTCTTTTCCACCGAAGCATTACTCGGCTGGTCACATTGTACACCACCCGTCCGCTGCTAGTGATTCCAGAAAAGTCAGCAGATGCTTAAGGCAGGTTTCTGATTTTAGTGGGTTCACTCTTTATACCACCGCAGACAAAAGCACATGCCTGTATGAGTGCATCAGATGCTTGAATCTATATTTATCATACAATCTTTTCAAAAAAGCCTTTTTTACTCAGAAAAAGGCTTTTTTTATTTGAAAAATGCTTAGACAAGCCAGACATACCTCTATATTTTTTACAACACACTTATTTTATTTACGAGCATTTTCGTTTTTCTTTGCTATAAACTTAATAAATCATTGTTTTTTTATGACTAAATTGGGCTACCTTTATAGTTAAAACTATATTTACCAACCATTTTATTTTTTACATCGCCTTTTTATACACCACCTATTATGCAAGTTAAGCTTACCAAACCCCGTCTTAGTTTCTGGCAACTTTGGAACATGACATTCGGTTTCTGTGGCATACAATTCGGCTGGGCACTCCAGATGGCCAATATGGGACCTATTTACGAATACTTAGGAGCTAAAGCCGACGAAATTCCAATCCTGTTTCTGGCTGCACCTTTAACAGGGCTCATCGTACAACCCATTATTGGCTATCTCAGTGACCGTACCTGGCATCCGATATTCGGCCGCCGCCGCCCATATTTTATGATTGGAGCTATTCTGAGTTCCATTGCCTTGGTTTTCATGCCCAATTCCTCTACCTTATGGATGGCTGCTGGGCTGTTGTGGATCATGGATTCTTCCATTAATATCAGCATGGAGCCTTTCCGAGCTTTTGTGGCAGACAAACTACCAGCCGAACAGCTAAGTGTGGGTTTTTCAATGCAGAGTCTGTTTATTGGCCTCGGCCAAATCATAGCCAATGCGTTACCTTGGTTGATGAGTCATGTATTTGAAGTCAGTAGCAAACATATAAACGGAAACATTCCAGACAGTGTCAAATATTCCTTTTATATCGGTGCAGCTGCTTTTCTAGGAACAGTGATGTATACGGTCTTTACATCCAAAGAATATCCTCCTACCGAAACTGACCTTAACCGTCCTTCCAAAAAAGAAAACCTAATAACAGAAGTATTTCATGCCCTGACACACATGCCTCCACGTATGCAACAAATTGCCTTGGTACAGTTTTTTACCTGGCCTGGCCTGTTTTTGATGTGGTTTTACTATTCTGCTGCCGTAGCCCGAGACGTGTTTCAAGCTCCTTCTGAAAAATCAGATATTTATACCAAAGGCGTAGAATTTGCAGGACTTACGCTTTCCTTCTACAACTTAATTACGTTTCTGTTTGCCTTAGTTTTGCCGCTGCTTGCCGTTCGTTTTGGAAAACGTAAAACCCACATGCTTTGCCTACTGACAGGTGGACTGGGGCTGATTTCGGTACGTTTTGTCACACAACCAGAATTGCTTTTTGTCTCTATGGCCTGCATTGGTATTGCTTGGGCTAGTATTCTATCAATGCCCTATGCCATTCTGGCTGGCTGTCTGCCTGAAAATAAGGTGGGTATATACATGGGCATTTTTAACTTCTTCATTGTACTTCCTGAAATTATAGCCTCGCTGTTTTTTGGCTGGATTATGTCCCATGTCCTGAACAACGACCGGATGCTGGCGGTACAGGTGGGTGGGTTTCTGATGCTTTTGGCGGCTCTGCTATGTCTGCGTATCAAGGATGAATAAAAATAACGTGAGTGCCATCTTGTAGGGGCGACTCACATTCGCTTGATGTTTGCCCCACCGAATGCTTGACTTGGAAAACAGTGCAACCATGTTGTCCAAGTTTGGCGTGTCTGTGCTGGACATCTGGGCAATGTTATTCGCCCCTACAATTATGGGCTTTCACAAAATCAGAAACCAGGTAACTAATCAGCTTGCCTGTATGTGTGCTGGTCAGGCCGTTGGCTAGCTGGGTGGCTCCTTCGCAAATATGCAGGTACGCCACTCGGCATTGCATAGCAGTATGATGCAGATATTGACGGGCCTGGGTCGTGGAAATGCCGCTTGGAGTCATGGCACTAGACAAAACATTTTCGATGCAATCCATATCCAGCTCAATACCTGTCAGCTTGCCTTGGATAAAATCAATGGCTTGCTGAATGGCATCATGAAACGAGTATTTTTCTCGTAAAAAAATATCTTCCCAAAAACAAACCCACACATCCGGATTCGCAGCTAACTCGGTGAGAATTGTCTGAGCATTGTAGTTTTCATGCAAACCGAGCACAGCATATTTTTTCAGATATCCTTCTTCATAGGCATACCGAAACCCATTGCCACTGTGTCGGCCTTCTTTGGCTCGAAAATCGGTATGGGCATCCAGATTGATGCTATGCAGAGAAGCTTCGGAAAGTATTCCCTGCTGAAAATAACCCTGTGCCGCTCCCCGAATGGCTGAATAAGCATTCGCATGACTGCCACCAACTAGGATAGGAATTTTGTTGGCTTTGGTGCAGGCTGTTACCCAGTCAGTTATATGCACATCTATGATCTCCATGGCTTTTCGGCATTCTTCTGGCGTAGACAAACTGGCAAATCCCGTAAAATCAAAATATCCAGCCAGCTGCATTTCATTTCCAGTCAAGACCTGTGTACTTTGGATATTGACAAACGCAGACAGAAAACTTTCCCAAGCCGATCCTGTACCTCCTACACCCAAGTTAGCTCGAACACCTACGTCTTCTTTGATGCCACACAACACAAACCTACAGGACTCCTGCCAAACCGATGCATCCACGACCAGCCGTTCGCCCAGTTTGGTTTCCCCTGCCCGCAACCGAACTAGGGAAGTAATATCAGCAGCAGTATAGGCGTGGAAGTAGTTCATACAAATTGTCCCTGAATCATCACTTTATCAATTAGATTGGAGCCAAAGGCATACGGCAAATAGGCCAGTGAGGGCATGGGTTTCGTCAAAATCAGGTTTGCCTTTTTGCCGTGTGTAATGCTACCTACCTTATCCTGTACTTCCATCGCAAAAGCTCCATTAATCGTGGCGGCGTTAATGGCCTCTTCGGGCGTGAGTTTGAGCTGAATACAACTCATAGCAATCAGCAAGGGCATATTCCCACTCGGCGACGACCCCGGATTGTAATCAGTCGCAATTGCCACAGGCAAGCCAGCTTCCAACATCTGCCGAGCAGGTGGATAAGGCAACCGCAGAAAAAAAGCAGCCGATGGAAGCAGTGTCGCAATAGTCGAAGAATCTTTCAGACAGACAATCTCGGCCTCTCCCACACATTCCAGATGATCTACCGAAACAGCCTTATACTGAACGCCCATCTGTACACCACCCGACACATGTAGCTGGTTGGCATGTAACTTAGGTTTCAGTCCCACCTGTATGCCAGCTTCCAAAACCTGAGCCGTTTCGGCTGGACTAAAAAAACCTTTTTCGCAAAATACATCTATATAATCGGCTAACCCTTCTGCGGCAATGACAGGCAGCATTTCTTCGATAATCTGACGAATATAGCCCGGATGGTTATCTTTGTAAGCGACTGGATAGGCATGAGCCCCCAGAAAGGTAGCCTTGATGCATACATCAGACTCTTTTTTTAATCGTTTAATGACCCGCAACATTTTCAATTCCCCTTCTACTGTTAGTCCATAGCCACTTTTGATTTCGATGGCTCAGGTTCCCAGCTTTTTCACCTCTTCCAGTCGTTTCCAAGCCAGCCGAAACAGTTCTTCTTCGGAAGTTTCATTGACCCGTCGAGCTGAGTTCAGAATACCACCTCCTTTTTGGGCAATAGCCTCATAGCTAAGCCCTTGAATTTTATCCACAAATTCCTGCTCCCGACTTCCAGCATAGACCAGATGCGTGTGGGAGTCGCACCAGGCAGGTAGCACATATTGTCCAGTGGCATCTACTGTATCTGGGTGAGAAATATGGCTGGGATTCAAGTCGTTCATCGAACCATAGTCGGCAATTTCTCCCCCTTCAATGCGGACATACGCCTGATCCAGACACGGCAGCGAAGCCATCTCCTTTCCCCGCAACAACTGACTGGTGTCACGGATTCCCACCAACTGTTTGATATTCACAATAAGCATTCTATATCTTTTTCATAATTCTGGCACAAGCAGATGCTTGTGTCTTTTTTCAGCCAGCCTGTTGGCTAGTTGTCAAGCGGACACTTGACTTATGTGGGGCACAAGCGGATGCTTGCGCCAGAAACGTTCTCCTATTTCAATCTTTCTTTCAAATCCAGGCGGTGTTTACGAGCCGTATCTTGGGCAATATCATAGCCAGCATCGGCATGTCGGATTACACCTAGGCCGGGATCATTGTGCAATACTCGTTTCAGTCGAACGGCCGCTTCGGGAGTTCCATCAGCCACAATGACCATTCCAGCATGAATAGAGTAGCCCATTCCAACCCCTCCACCATGATGCAACGATACCCAGCTGGCTCCTCCAGCTGTATTAATCAGCGAATTCAGTACCGGCCAGTCGGCCACCGCATCGGAGCCGTCCAGCATGGCCTCTGTTTCGCGGTTAGGCGATGCCACCGAGCCTGTATCCAGGTGATCTCGTCCAATTACAATAGGAGCTTTTACTTTTCCATTACGCACCAACTCATTGAAAGCCAGTCCTGCTTTTTCTCGTTCTCCTTGCCCTAGCCAACAAATACGTGCAGGTAGCCCCTGAAAAGCTATTTTTTCCTGTGCCAACATAATCCATCGCCTAAGCGACTCATTGTCAGGAAATAAAGATAGAATCAACTCATCCGTTACACGAATATCTTCTGGATCACCAGACAGAGCCACCCACCGGAAGGGACCTTTTCCTTCACAAAACAAGGGACGAATATACGCAGGCACAAATCCTGGAAAGTCAAAGGCATGAGTCAATCCTTTTTCATGGGCTTTGCCGCGTATGTTATTGCCATAGTCAAACGTGATACTTCCCCGCTGTTGCAGTTCCAGCATCAGTTGCACATGTGTAACGATTGACTCATAGGCCAGAGCTACATATTTTTCCGGATTTTCCTGGCGTAACACAGAAGCCTGTTCCACTGATAAGTGGGCAGGAAAATAACCTGTTAGTGGATCATGGGCAGATGTCTGATCGGTCAGAATATCTGGTGTGATGTGTCTGTCTAGCAGGCGTTGCAGCAGATCCAGGACATTGCACGGAACACCAATCGAAAGAGACTCCTTCTGTTGCTTGGCCAGCAATGCCCGGTCAATAGCCTCATCTATATCAGCAATTTGTAGGTCTAAGTAACGGGTTTTCAGCCGTTTCTGAATCCGCCATTCTTCCATTTCAGCCACCAGACATACCCCTTCGTTCATGGTCACTGACAGCGGCTGAGCTCCGCCCATTCCGCCCAAACCTGCTGTAACCGAGAGTGTTCCTTTGAGTGTACCTCCAAAATGCTTTCGAGCAATGGCCGCAAAGGTTTCATAGGTTCCCTGCACAATTCCCTGAGAGCCAATGTAAATCCAGGAGCCAGCCGTCATTTGTCCATACATCATCAGCCCCTTTTGTTCAAGTTCGTTGAAATGCTGCCAGTTAGCCCAGTTCGGTACCAGTTGAGAGTTAGAAATCAGGATACGGGGAGCATCTTTGTGCGTAGGCAGAATACCGACAGGTTTGCCAGACTGAATCAGTAAGGTTTCATCATCATTGAGGTCTTTCAAGGCCTTGATAATCAAATCTAAGGCTTCAAAATTACGGGCTGCTTTGCCTCTTCCACCATAAACAATCAGTTCTTCGGGTTTTTCTGCTACGTCTGGACTAATATTATTGAGCAACATTCGCAGGGCTGCTTCCTGTAGCCATCCTTTGCAGGTGAGTTGTGAGCCTGTCGGTGTCTGATACCGGGCTGCATCATATCCTTTGCGTATCGTAGTCATAGGGAAAAAGGATTAAGGTACGACTTCTCCAAAATAATGATAATCAGGAGTATATTTCTGAAAAACTAAAAAAAACCATTATTGTGTAGAGACAAACTTGCATGTTCGCCCCTGCATTTTCAATGATGCCGCATTATCTACTCTCCCAAAGCAGGTGCTGTGTAATGTCTGATGTATTCAATAGCTTGTTGCATATCTATAGCCAACACCCGATCAGCTTCATTAAAAGGAATCTGTGTTCGGAAGGTTTGGATTATTTCTTCCAGCATTGGAGAGGTTTTCAGGGGTCGTCTAAACTCCAAGGCTTGGGCCGCTGTCAAGAGTTCAATGGCCAGTATTTTTTCCAGGTTATTGAGTACCCGAAGGCATTTAGTAGCCGCATTAGCTCCCATACTGACATGGTCTTCTTGTCCGTTGGACGAAGTAATCGAATCCACTGAAGCAGGCGTACACAACTGTTTGTTTTCACTGACAATACCTGCGGCAGTATATTGAGGAATCATCAGCCCTGAATGCAAGCCAGGATTCTTGACTAGAAATAACGGTAGTCCCCGCTGCCCAGATAGCAACTGATAGGTACGCCGTTCAGAAATATTGCCTAGTTCAGCCATTGCCATGCTCAGGTAATCAAAACCCAACGCCAGCGGCTGTCCATGAAAATTTCCACCCGGCAAAATTAGATCTTCCTCCGGAAAAATATTGGGATTGTCTGTCACCGAGTTTACCTCCTGTACAAATACATCCTTTACATGCGCCAATACCCCTCTGGAAGCTCCATGTACCTGCGGAATGCACCGAAACGAATACGGATCTTGTACCTGCTTTTTAGCTTGATGACTGATTTCACTATTTCTAAGTAATTGTCGGATTCTGAAAGCCGTCTGAAGCTGCCCAGTATGAGCCCGAACGGCGTGAATTTGTGCATGAAAAGGCTCCAGTGACGCATCAAAACCATCCATAGAAATGGCCGCAATCGCATCTGCCCAGTCCAGCAGCCGTGATGCCTGCAAGAGACAATGCACGCCATATGCCGACATAAACTGAGTCCCGTTAATCAAGGCGATTCCTTCTTTAGACTGTAAGGCAATGGGTTCCCAGCCAAATGCCTTTAGCACCACCTGGGCTGGCTGTTTTCTGCCCTGCACATATACTTCTCCCATACCAATCAACGGCAGACTCATATGCGACAGCGGCGACAAGTCGCCAGAGGCACCCAACGAACCCTGCGTGTAAACCACAGGCAGAATGTCGTGGTTATAAAAATCTATCAGCCGTTGTACCGTTTGCAACTGCACCCCTGAATGTCCATAGGCCAATGACTGAATCTTCAAAAACAGCATCAGTCGTACAATCTGAGCGGGAACTTCTTCTCCAAGCCCACAGGCATGCGACTGCAAAAGGTTATATTGTAATTGAGCAATCTGCTCTTTGTCTATTCGTACATTCTGCAAATACCCAAAACCAGTATTGATGCCATAAAAAAGCTGATCTGAATTCCTGAGTTTATCATCCAGATAAGCCCGACACTCATGTATTTTTGCCTGAGCCTCTACCGACAACTCAAGCCTTGCCTGCTGAGTCATCAGAGCCTGTAATGTATCTAAAGCCAACCATTCAGACGATATGCCATGAAGTTTTTCTATACTAGGGACGAGTGCCATTGCCAGTAAAGTCAGTGTTAAAAGTAAGAAGACACGATTTGTAGGTCAAGGAAACACAAGTACAAAAGCCTTGCATTTCGAATTTACACCTGACCTTCAACAAGTTATCATACCTATGAGTGGTACGCAAACAAAAGCACCTGTCCAGCCAAGTCTATTTTATCTGACACCGCCATGAGTAAGTACTTGGCTGCCATAGGTTCTAAAACAAAATACGGATTTTCTATTAATAATAAAAAATAGTATATTTATAGCTTGGTAATCACTTTTATTGATTAGAATGGAATTTCGTCAATTAACTTATTTTCTCACTCTGGCAGAAGAGTTACACTTCAGAAAAGCCTCAGAAAAGCTATTCATTGTCCAGCCAGCCCTAACCAAACAAATCCAGTTGCTTGAAAATGAACTGGGTGTACAACTATTTGAACGAAACAAACGTACTGTAAAACTTACAGTAGCAGGAGAATTTTTTAAAACGGAGGTTAAGCAACTACTAGAAAAACTCAGCGAAACTAAAAACAAAGTCAGGCTGGTAGCGGACGGCCAAAAAGGTGAAATACGTATAGGTTATGTAGGCTCATGTATTCATACGTTTTTGCCTGATTTGCTCTCCAGCCTACATAACCAGCATTCAGAAATCCAGACGTATCTTTCAGAGATGACCTCAGCGTCACAACTACAAGCCATTCAAAAAGGTGACCTAGATATTGCCTTCCTACGGAATCCGCCTGCTCGTAAAAATTTAGGCCAAAAACTGGTCTTTCAGGAAACCTTTTCCCTTGTATTGCCAGAAGAACATCCCCTGACAGAAGCTACTTTTGAAGGCATGCATCAGGTAGCCCACGAAAAGTTTATTCTGCCTACCCGTACAGATGGTGAGTATTATTACCAGTTACAATGGAGTATTTGCGAAGATGCTGGCTTTACACCTCAGATAGCCCACGAAACAGTGCATGGGCACACGGTATTAAAGCTGATTGACCACCACTTGGGCATTTCACTCCTGCCTACCTCTTTTAAAACCATTACCCAGGCAGCTGTCAAATTTATCGAACTGACCCACATCCCTCAACGAGCTGAGATTACGGCACTCTGGAGCCTGCAAAACCCGAATCCAAGCCTGCGTTTTTTTCTACCCTTATTAGAAGACAATCTATTTGTAAGTTAAGAAGCTGTTATAAACCACACATTTCAGGTAGCTTTGCTTACATTTCATACCCACTTTTATCAACTTTTTACCTATATTCAAGCCAGCCGTTCAGGCTATCACAAGGTTATATACCTTTTACTTGAGTGGTCAAAATCTGTCGATATCAGGCAAAAAACACTGGAGATAATTTATTTTGCATAATTTCAATTATTTCTTGTTGTTTTTTACTATATTGGTTATCAATCCGTATCTGGTACATATACATTCATTTAACTTTATTTAAACGAACAACCGATATGAGAGCTTCGTCTGCATCCACTGTGTGGAGAGGCTTGTGGGTATTCTCCCTCCTTCTAGCTTATTGCACACATCAAACCAGTAACGCCCAGGATATTGGTTTCTTCTTTGTGGAAAAAAAACAGTCGGTTACTATTCCTTTTAAATGGTATAGCAACCTTATTATTATTCCTGTACGCATCAATGAATCGGATACCCTGAACTTTATTCTGGATACAGGTATCAGCATGAATCTGCTAACAGACCCCATTGTGGCTCAGAAACTTAACCTCAAATATATCCGCACTGTAAAAATATTTGGTGCAGGCCAAGGAGATGCCCTGCAAGCAAGCGTCTCTATCAATAATCAGATCTACTTGCCTGGCATTAAAGCCAGGGGACAAAATGTTGTAGCTCTCTCTGATGATATGCTCCAGCTATCCAGCTATGTGGGTATGCCTATTCATGGTATTTTTGGATTTGAGTTATTCCGGCATTTTGTAGTACGCATTGATTTTCGCACCAAAACCATTCGCCTCTATAATCCTGAAAAATATAAGTACCGTGGCAAAGGCGAAAAATTCCCTATTATCATCGAAGATACAAAGCCCTATATGTATGCCAGTGCCATTTATGCAGGCACAGACGAAGTACCCGTTGAAGTACCGATCAAAGTGATTCTCGATACTGGAGCTGGGCATGCCTTGTCACTGGATTTAGGAACGCATGAAAAAATTCAGTTGCCTGACAAGATCATACGAGCTCAACTAGGCAGGGGGCTTAATGGAATTATTAATGGAAGTTTGGGACGAATTAATAAAATAAAGATCGGAAGCTATGAGCTAGATCAGGTAATCACTTCATTTCCAGATACAACCTCCATGGCTATGCAACTGGCCCGTAGCCTGGACCGACAAGGCAACATTGGCTGCGAACTTTTGAAACGTTTCACAGTCATCTTTGACTATACACATGGGTACGTGATTCTGAAACCAGACAGGCGGTTTTTCAAAGAAAAATTTGAACGAGACATGAGTGGACTGGACGTACGGGCAGAAGGCCATAATTTCCAGAAATTTATCGTAGAATACATTTATCCCGGTTCTCCAGCAGAGGCAGCAGGCCTACAACATGGTGATGAACTCATAGCCATCAACAACGAAATGGCCTCTACCTATCAGTTGAGTGACGTAGTAAAAGTACTTCAGCGAGGCGAAGGACGAATAGTCAGACTGTTTGTCAAACGTCAAAGTATGTTCTTTTATACCGAGTTCAAATTACGCCGAATGATTTGATTTTTTCTAAGCACAAAAGCCCTGTTCGTATCATATTCATACAAACAGAGCTTAAAGATATTTTTTTGGCTATAAAAAGAAGTGATTCTTAGACAGCTTTTCCAGCCTGACGAGCTTCTTTCAATACAGCTTCAATTCCTTTTTTAGAGATCGAACGGATTGCACTTGTAGATACTTTCAACGTGATCCACTTATCTTCGGAGGGAACATAAAACCGCTTAGTTTGTAAATTTGGGAAAAATTTACGCTTGGTTTTGTTGTTTGAGTGAGAAACATTGTTTCCTACCTGTGTTTTCTTACCAGTAATCTGACAAACGCGGGCCATTATCTTATTTATTTTAAGTATGTTAAAAAACGATATAGTCTATTCAATTCAAAACAGGGCTGCAAATATCAACATTCTTCTATTGAAATCCAAAACTATCCGCAAGATTTTGTATCTTTATAGCCATATGGGCAATGCCTGCATCCACTACGGCAGCAATACCCCCTTTTAAGGTGATACACTTCCGTAAATACCATGAGTCCGGTATCTGTCAGATAATAATCTTCCGGTTCAAGGTTCCGGGCAGGCAAGGCTTTTGTTTTTTTTGAAGACATACTATAAAATACATACACGTGAATGGTCTACTCTATTCACAAAACTACATCTAACGTATATTGTTTGCAAATACAGAAACATATCAAATTTTCATTATATGGTTACTTTAAGTGATTACAGTCAAACTTTTATTGATTTAGAAGACAAATATTCAGCCCATAATTACCACCCACTCCCTGTTGTTTTAGCTAAAGGAGAAGGAATTATAGTATGGGACGTGAATGGTCGGCAATACTACGATTTTTTATCTGCCTATAGTGCTGTTAACCAAGGGCATTGCCACCCAAAAATCATAGATGCCTTAGTCAAACAGGCCCATACACTGACGCTGACTTCCCGTGCTTTTCATAGTGACAAACTAGGCGAATGTACCAAATACATCTGTGACTACTTTGGCTACGACAAAGTACTAATGATGAATTCAGGTGCAGAAGCCAATGAAACAGCCATCAAACTTGCTCGCAAATGGGGGTATGAAGTAAAAGGCATTCCCGATGGGCAAGCTGTTATTATAGCTGTCCAAAATAACTTTCATGGTCGTACCACAGGCATTATTTCTGCCTCTACTGACCCTCTTTCTACAACTCACTTCGGGCCTTTTTTGCCTGGTTTTCAGGTTATTCCTTATGATGACCTGGCTGCATTAGAACAAGCCGTACAAAATCCGAATGTGTGTGGGTTCTGGGTAGAACCTATTCAAGGAGAAGCAGGCGTATTTGTTCCCCACGAAGGATACCTGAAAGGAGCAGAAACCTTATGTAAAAAATACAACGTACTCCTAATGGCGGATGAAGTACAAACTGGCATCGGACGAACCGGAGAAATGCTATGCTGTACACATGAAGATGTTCGTCCAGATATTGTGATTCTTGGCAAAGCCTTGTCTGGAGGCGTATACCCTGTCTCAGCTGTACTAGCCAACAACGAAATCATGCTGACCATCAAGCCCGGCGAACATGGCAGTACCTTTGGAGGCAATCCATTGGCCTGTGCGGTTACAATGGCAGCCCTTCAAGTTATTCAAGACGAAAAACTGACAGAAAATGCCGCATATATGGGAGAACTGTTCCGTGGCCGGATGCAGGAACTGCAAACCAAAACCGATCGGGTGAAAGCGGTACGTGGCAAAGGGCTGCTCAATGCCATAGATATCCAAGAAACAAAGGATGGAAAAACGGCTTGGGATGTATGCCTGGCCCTGCGTGACAATGGCTTACTAGCTAAACCTACGCACGGAGACAAGATCCGCTTTGCCCCACCGCTAGTAATTACAGAATCTCAGCTACAGGAATGCTGTGATATTATTGAACACACCCTGCTGACTTTCTAAGACTAACGCCAAAGGACTGATGGTTGACTGATTCATACCTTGTATAACAAGGAAATGTCTATCTTGCACCACTAAACCATCAGTCCTTTAACTATTTACGTCTATGAACCGAATAGATCGTCTTCAGGCTATTCTGATTCAGTTGCAAAGTAAAAAAATCACCAAAGCCCAGGAACTCGCAGACCGCTTTGAGATTAGCTTACGAACAGTGTATCGAGACATACGGGCTTTGGAAGAAGCAGGCGTACCTGTAGGAGCAGAAGCGGGCATTGGCTATTTTCTGATGGATGGCTACCATCTGCCTCCCGTCGCCTTTACCACACAGGAAGCACAAGCCTTACTTATGGGAGCCAAGATTGTCGAAAAAATGACCGACAATTCTGTAGGAAGTGCCTTTCAGTCAGCGATGTATAAAATCAAATCTGTCCTAAAAAACTCTTCTAAAGAACATCTGGATGTACTGGAAAAAAACATCAGCATACTCAAAACAATCCCTTCCTCATCCCGTCTCTTTGATTCACATTTCCTGATAGATATTCAGCAGGCTATTGTACAGAAAAATGTAGTAACCATCGAATACTACTCCTACCATAGCAATGAAATGCATACACGGAATATTGAACCTATTGGATTGCTGCATTATGGGTTTGGCTGGCATGTTATAGCCTTTTGTCAGCTACGAAATGCCTATCGGGACTTCCGGGCAGACCGCATTAAGTCTCTAACCATTACCCCAAAGCCTTTTCAGAATCTCCCCCATCATTCCTTGCCTGAGTATCTTCAATCTATTGCCAAGGTAAAGAACCTACAGGAAGTAGTTGTCTATTTTGAGAAGTCCGTGGTCAGACATATAGGGGAACAAAAGTATTTTTATGGATTCATTGGTGAAGAAGAATGCGACCACCGCATACGCATGCATTTCCTGACTAGCTATATAGATGCCATGGCTCATTGGTTACTCATGTATACCCATCAGGCTACTGTTGAGCAACCTGCTTATTTGTATGATAAAATGAAAAAACTAGCTCAAGATATACAAGAGCATTATCTATAAATACAAAAGGTCCTTGCCCTACGACAAAGACCTTTTGTACAGGTGTATCCTTTCCTTATTTTGGTTTTCCTTGTGGAGTCTTAGGTGCAGGTTTTGTACCTGTAGAAGCAGGCTTGCTTGTACCTGTACCCGCCGCTGGTTTAGATTCTAAATCACTCTGTGTAAATGACAATACCTGTTTAGCCGCCTTGTTTTGTGGGTCTATAGCCAGCATCTTGTTGGCGTACTCATGAGCCTTGGTAATAGATTTGTATTTTTTCAGGTTTAGCACTGCCATATAATAATAGCCTGTCAACAGCTCACGTTTGTAGCTGTCAGCTTTCTTTGTGTCAGTCTCTGCCGCTGCCATATCAAAAAACTTCTGATAGGTTTCTTCCGCAGTGCCTGCAGTACCTTCTACATCCTGCTTGGCCTTTGCCTTGGCTAACCATTGATAGCCCAAAAGATTGGTAGGATCTTTTTTAGCCAATTCCGTTACAACTGTCTGGAATAGAGATTCTGCTTTCACAAAATTTCCTGTCTGAAAATAGGCTACACCTAAATAGAAGTGGTCATTTGTTGTTACTTTAGAACCAGCTTTAGAGATATAAGCTTCACGCATTTGTATGGCAGCTGCAGGTTTTTTTGCATCTCCAAATTTCTGTGCTAGGTCTTTCAATATCTCAACCTTGTTACTATCTATCTCTGATGCTTTCACTATATTTTTAATAGCCTCTGTTGTATCTTTTCCAGTACACATCTGCAGTTTGCCTAAATACTCATAATCTGCAGCAATGACAGCTTCAGGTTTTGCCAAAGTAAAGAACTTGTTAATATAGTCCATTCCTTGGGAACATTGCTGTGTTTCATAACTTCCATAGGCCATCAAGCGGTTATAGATAGCACCATTGCTATAGTGTTGTTTCAAGGTAGCCAATATATCCATTGCCTCCTTATGTTTTCCTACTAGAATCAGAAAACCTGCATAGCGGAACATCGTAGAAGGGTTTCTATCTGCCAAAGAGATATACTTCTCCATATTTTCAATGGCTTTGGGGTACTGCTTTGCCAAGTAGTAAAGTTCAGCCAGTTGACGGTAGGCTGGCGAATAACTGGCATTGGCTGTAATGGCTTCATTGTATTTATCACGGGCAGCAGGCAGGTTTTTACTTCTCAAAAACAGGTTACCCAAACGGATATGTGTTTTAAGTAAGTTAGCATTTAAAGCCAGTGCTTTGTCATAATTATTAGCCGCAGTGGTTCCATCCAACTTTAATAAAGCCGCATCACCTATGACTACAAATGCATCAGCTAAATTCTTATTTAATTTAACAGCCATATCTGCATTCGTCACGGCTTCTACAGGATCTGTATTACCAGCATGTGCAATATAGGCCTCTCCAATTCGGAAAAACACATCTGCATTTTTAGACTTAGTCATTTTTTTGGCTAACTCAAACTGTTCTTTGGCACCCGTTTTATTACCTTTTTGAAGCAACAGCGAACCCAGTCCAACATAGTTCAGTCCATATTTTGCATCTTGGGCTATCCCTTTCTCAAATTGCATTTTGGCAGAATCTAGTTCTTCCACATTCATATAATAATAGCCTAGATAATAATAATTCTCTCCGCTAGGCTTACTGGAAGCTAGTGTTTTAAATACTTTACCTGCATTGGCAAACTTATCCAATTCCAGATAGTTAATACCTTCACTAATTGATTGTCCGTTAGTCTGCTGCACAAAAAACATCAAGGAGAACAATCCTACAAAAACAAGAATGAATTTACGCATTAGCATTAATTGGTTTTTATGTAAGACTTCGATTTATTTCTATTTAACCTGTACCAGTCTGACTGGCATAGTAGTTGGCAAAAGACCTGCTTTAAGTATAATCAGTTGCCCCTTGTCACTAGCTACATACGCTGCAAAGCCTGTGCCAAGACCTGTCCGGGCCTCTCTGCTTACCAGATATAAATCCCGATACAATGGATACTGCTTGGTTTGTAAGTATGCCGCATAAGGTTGGTAATATTCACCTTGTACAGCATCGTCTTTATCTGCAACAGATACGACAGAAATTTCTTTTCTAAATTTTTGTTGTTTAGGATCATCACTATCACTTATCCAGTTTACACCTATGATCCCAATCGCATTTTTATTTTGTTGTACGTACTCCAATACTTTTTGGTTAGAGCCCGCAGCATATATTTTCTTTTCTACACGGTCGGCAAGTTTAAATTTTTGCCGAATATAGGAGACATTACTTGAATTAGCTTTATCAAAAACAATGATAATAGTATCTTTACGATCCTTATTACTTACCTCATTCCATGTAGAAATGTCACCAGTCAATATAGCTCTTACATGATTCATGGTGAGCATAGAATCAGGGTTAGCTTTGTTAACGATCAGAGCCACTGCTTCTCTGGCAATCCGTAACGTATCAGGTATAATCTTTTTGGCTTCAAAATAGCCTCTTTCAGTTTCTGTCAGTGTGCGAGTCATCACGACAGATCGTACACTATCTTTGAGCAACCATTGCACAGCCTCTGCTTCAGAGGTGTAAATGGTACGTATCTTAGCATACTTATAGGATGCCTGAAACGCATCAATTTCTGCTTTAATGAGCGGTTGGAAAGATTCATCTACACTAATGGTTATATCGCCACTAGTAGCGGTGTCCGATACTTTTCCATTGGTACAAGCAAGCATAGATACAACAAAGAAGAATCCTTGTGTCCATACAAAGATTCTTCTATAGGCTGTACGACTGAAAAAATTATTGAGCCATCTGTTTGATGGCTCTGTATATTCTGAATATTCCATATCCTATAATGGCTGTACCGAAAACTTTGGTAAGCTGTTCAGGAAAAACAGTTCCACCTAAAGATGAAAACAAAAAAACCATGCCTAACGCTATATATACCAGGGCCATTGCTGCACCAAATACAGCATAGATAGTTTCATGCATGGGTTTTCGTTCTCTCATGAACTTCGGTTGATTTATTGTTTTGTAAGTGTAAAACTAATAGGAACACTATAGCGTACGGGTACATTACGACCACTCTGACGACCAGGCTTCCATTTCGGCATGGCTTTTACCACACGAACTGCCTCTTCATCACAGCCATAACCAATACCTTTAGATACAGTTACGTCTTTGATAGTTCCATCTGCACCTACGACAAACGCCACAAATACTTTTCCTTCTACATTCGCTGCTGTTGCTTTTGAAGGATATCGGATATTTTTTGACAAATATTTGTACATTTCCGCTACCCCGCCCTGAAATTCAGGCATTTGTTCTACAGCCACGAAGGGTTGTTCTTCTCTTCCGCCTTCATCCAGCACACTTGGACCACTTGGACCTTCTGGTAGACCTAGATCTACATCACCGACATCTTCACCTTCTTTGGTTTCAAAAGAGATTTGTTTTTTCTCTGTTTCTTCCACTTTGGTTACCGGCTCAATGGCTTCTTCTGCTTTTACAACCTCCATTTCTACAAACTTAACTGTAGCTACTTTGGGGGGTGGGGGTGCAGGCGGCGGCGGCGGCGGCGGTGGCTCACTCGGGTCTACGGGTGGTGGTGGTGGCAAGTTTGCCAGATCTGCTACTACTTCTACTGCTTCTTCCTCGGCTTTTTGTGTAGAAACGACCTGAAGGAGCAGAAACACTACGACGAAAATAGTACCACCAATCAGTAGAGAGTTCCGAATAATTGTATTATACAGCTTACGAATCATATAGGCTCCGTAAGCCTGGTTTCTACCTTCAAAGACTATGTCATCTAAGGTAACATTGGCTGATTTATAGTCTAGCATAATTACTTCGGAATGTTATGTTCTTGTTTGTATAGGTTAAGAATCTCTTCTTCCTGAGGAAGCACCTGTTGAATCGCATAGACTTTTGCATCTACGATCTTCATCTCATCCAGTATATCTACTACATTTTTGTAGGTAGACTCTGCCATCGGCTTAATAATGAAAACAGCATCTTTTGGTTCAGGTTGTAAAGATTTACCCTTCTTTACCATTTCCACTGCCATCTTACGGAAACCATCTGCTGAATAATCTGTTGTAAATACTTCTGGTTTTTCTATACCCTGAATGTAAAATATACGATCATCCTTATCCAATATAACCGTAGTAGTAATTCGTTCATCTACCTTGGTTTCAATCTTTTCATTCGGATCAACCTTCTCAGGCATACTGAGAAGCATGGTCTTGGGTTTGCTGAAAGTAGTGGTAAGCATAAAGAAGGTAACCAAAAGGAACGCAAGATCCACCATTGGGGTCATGTCCACACGGGTGGAAGCTTTTTTGGGCCCTTTTTTCTTACCGCCACCCTTACCACTGGTATCTAATTCTGCCATAGTAGTATTCTATAATTAAAAGGTGTACGTACGTGTAAAATGATCTTAGTTGCTCTCAGGTTTGGGAGCTTTCTTGAACCCTTCAGGCATGCCTTCCAGGCTGGTAATTAGGTTGAATTTGTTTAGATTCTGCTTCATCAGCGTATCTATTACCTTCTTTACCACTTCGTATTTGGTACCTTTATCTGCTTTGATTACAATACGAAGCTGATTTTGAGCACCTATTTCTTCTACCTGGGCAATACGGGCATTAGACACCCATTTAGCCAACTGGTTGTCCAGTGAATCTGCGGGAATACCTGTTTGCAGTTTCTTGCGTTCTTCACCAGTAGCCAGCATGACCTGCTTCAGGCTTGAGACAGGTGCACCAAACATAGAAGTCAGGCGGAACTGTGTTTGCTCTGCGGGAGAAAAGGACACCCGATAATCAGCCGCCATTTTGTCCAACAGCTTCATTCGTGTTCTTTCGTTATCTATGCCCATGAATATTTTTCCATCAGCATCTACTGTGATAATAAGAACATCAGAATCTGGTAGAATAGTTTCTGACACGGATCCAGGTGTATCTACAACTACCGGTTCATCGGGTTTAAATTTGGTTGTCAACATGAAGAAGGTTAGTAGCAAAAAAGCTACGTCACACATGGCTGTCATGTCAAGCAATATCGTTTTACGGGGAACTTTAACTTTTGCCATAATGGTCGTGATGTTTACAAGATGGTATAGAAGTCTTGCATGAATGAATCTGGCTTCATGTATAATAGATGCAAGTACCCAACACTTTCCATAAAGTTGAGCAAAAAAAAATAAACTTTTTTCACAATCGGTTTCTTTCTTTGCTCAACTCCTTACTCATCAGCCATTTATAAGGCTAATGAGTAAGAAAGATTGGATATACTTAGTTATGCTTAGAAGCAAAATTTTGCATGATGCTGAAACCAGCCTCATCAATGCTATACGTCAGCGAGTCAATTTTACTGGTAAAGAAGTTGTAAGCAACGATAGCCAACGCAGAAGTACCGATACCTAAGGCAGTATTGATAAGGGCTTCAGAGATACCTGTAGAAAGAGCAGACGCATCTGGCGCACCAGCCTGTGCCAAAGCGGCAAACGCTTTGATCATACCCAATACCGTTCCAAAAAGACCAGTCAGGGTAGCGATAGAAGCCATGGTTGCAATGATAGTGAGGTTTTTCTCAAGCATAGGTAATTCCAGGGCTGTAGAGTCTTCTAGTTCTTTCTGGATAGCTAGTACTTTCTGGTCTTTAGACATGCTGGTTTCACCAGACATTTCTTTGTATTTGTGTAACACTGAGTTGATTACATTTCCTACAGAACCTTTTTGCTTGTCGCACTGAGCCAAGGCTTCGCCAATATTATCGGTAGCTAGTGCTGATTTTACTTTTCTTACAAATGTATCTACAGAACCCGTTCCTGTAGCTTTTCCAATAGTGAAGAACCGCTCAATAGAAAAAACAATTACACACAGAAACATAGTCATTAATACTGGCACAACAACACCACCCTTGTATACTGTACCCATGTAATCTCCAGGAAGAGGATCATTATCATGACTTCCACCTTGAAAGTGACTGCCATCACCCAGTATGAACATGTAAATCAATACGGCAATAATAAAAATAAAAACAATGGTTAAGGCTGCGAACAAGTTACCGCCAGAAGATTTCTTGTCTCCTGTGTTAGGTTGAGATGCGGGTTTTGTAGCTTGATTTTTCATCCAATTTGAACGTTTACAAGTGATTAATTAAATGATTTGAGCAATAAGAAAATAAAACAGGCAAAGAAACAACAAATTTTAGTACATCTTCATTTTTCAGAGAGAGATTTAGCTGGCCTTACTTTCTTTCTCTTTACGAAACCTCAAAATTATTGAAATTAAATCAATGATTCCTACTGAGGCATCTAAATTTTAACAAAAAAATAATATTCCTTCTAAAAATACACACATAAATAAGAGAATCATCTAAAAAGCAACTACTAACCATGCTTTTTTTACTTTTCTCAGAAAAAACAGTACGAAAAACATAAGATATCTTAAAAATACTCTTACAACGTACCTTTTGGGTATATATTTTATACGGATGTTTTTTTTCTGAGTTTGCTATGATGTTGTCCGTATATGAAGTAAATAATAAACCCTAATGCCATCCATACCGCCAACCGAATCCAAGTGTCTAATGGCAAAGAAGCCATCATCGCTACACACACTAGAATACCTAGTATAGGCACTACAGGCACCCATGGAGTCCGAAATACCCTTGGTGCATCTGGCATGGTTTTTCGCATCACTAGTACTCCTACACATACCAGTACAAAAGCCAACAACGTACCAATACTCACCATTTCTCCTACTACATTACCCGGTACAAAGCCAGCAAACAAGCTAACAAATACCATAAAAACCAAATTAGATTTATAGGGAGTTTTAAATTTAGGATGTACATCCGAGAATAATTTACCAATCAAGCCATCATTAGACATCGAATAAAAGACGCGTGACTGCCCCATGAGCATGACCAAAATAACAGATGAATAGCCCGCCAGAATAGCAATAATAATACCCATACTTAGCCACTGATAAGGTGTATTGGCAATAGCCAGTGCAACCGGAGCCAGTTTATCTGTAGGATCAGCCGTAAAAGACTTATAAGGTGCCAGACCTGTCATGACATGGGCAAACAATACATATAATATAGTACAAATCACTAATGATCCTAGAATGCCAATAGGCATGTCTTTCTGGGGGTTCTTAGCTTCCTGTGCAGCTGTAGATACAGCATCAAACCCAATAAACGCAAAGAAAATAATTGCAGAAGCCCGCATGATTCCAGAGAATCCAAACTTACCAAATTCGCCTGTATTCTCAGGAATGTAGGGCACATGGTTAGCAGGATTCATGTGACTCCAGCCGAATGCGATAAAAAATACTACTACGGCTACTTTTAGAACCACAATAATTGCATTTACAGCCGCAGAACCTTTTGTGCCTCGAATTAATAGTAATGATAACAAACATATAATAATGATTGCAGGCAAATTAACGATTCCATGTAAGGTGCCACTGCTCTCAAACGGAGACATGGTAAGCTCCCTAGGGAAATCTATGCCCAGCTTATTCATAAGCTTTAAAAAATATTGTGACCAACTAATGGCAACTGTCGCAGCACCTAATGCATATTCCAATACAAGATCCCATCCAATAATCCAAGCAATCAATTCCCCCATTGTGGCATAAGAATAGGTATATGCACTACCTGCAATGGGAATCATGGAAGCAAACTCTGCATAACATAACCCTGCAAATGCACAGCCAATAGCTGCTATAATAAAAGAAATGGTTACACCAGGCCCGGCAAAATCGCCTGCGGCAGTACCTGTGAGTGAAAATAATCCAGCTCCAATAATAGCTCCAATTCCTAAAGCTACTAATGCCGCAGCACTTAATGTCCGCTTTAGGCCTTTTTCTGAATCAGCAGCTTCATTTAAAAGTTGATCAAGTGGTTTTTTTACAAATAGACCCATGTGTTTGTTCGTAAATTCTTTGAAAGAATTGATTAGGAGAATAAAGTTTGTTGATTTTATATAAACAGCGTCCAATATGTCAAAAGATTTTGATGTACACCAAACATCTGTAGTATTTTTTTCTCATACAGGATCAAAAACAGTTTTTTTTTCACAAAAAAAAGATTTTGTTTGAAAATAGTTTGAATCATAGCCTATTCGTTCGTTAACTACTGTAGTATACTGTAGAAATAATAGACACAAATGAAACTCATATCTGAATACTATTACTTTTGTATACTTCCTAGCAGTTAATTGGAAAAGGCAATTGTTTTTACGGGGCTAAATTCACTATTTTTATCTTTTTCGGCAAGTATATGAAAAAAAATAAACGACTATCTATTTTATTAACAGGACTTGTCTGGTTGGTAATAGCCTGTACATCACCCCAAAATGAGGCATCTGATACAACAGAAATTATTCAAAAAAATGTTGCACCAGTACCTGAATCTGACACAAATGCCATTTCTGTGGATTCTTCTACATCCACGGCTTTACTATCAGATACTGTGCAGAAAAATAACATGCCCCTAAACAAACTTGCCCCAACACTAGCAGAACAAGACAGTAATTTTGTGGAGCTTATCCGTTTAGATTCGACGTTCATACTGGATATGAGATACGCAACGCCTAATAATTTTCTCAAAGAAAAAGTATATGCCTGTGCAGAATGTCTGCTTCGGACTGCTGCAGCGGAGGCACTCATCCATGCTCATACAATTCTCAAGAAAAAAGGCTATCGAATCAAATTATTTGACTGCTATCGGCCACTGGATGTACAAAAGAAGATGTGGAAAATCATGCCAGACGATCGGTTTGTGGGCAATCCCTATGGCAATGGTTCCAAGCACAACAAAGGCGTAGCCGTTGACCTGACACTAACCGATAGCCAGGGCCATGAACTAGATATGGGAACACCTTTTGATTTTTTTGGTCGGGAGGCTTACCATGCTTACACCCATCTACCAACAGAAGTACTGGAACGTCGTCGGGTATTGAAACAGGTCATGATGGAAGCCGGCTTTAGTCCGATTACTTCTGAGTGGTGGCATTACTCTTATAATAAAAAGAAATACACTGTCTCAAATTATAAGCCCGCCTGCCTGTAACAGCCAGTTATTTTGTTGCGCCTTTTGCCTAAGACCTCTCTAGATAGGAAAAAGTATTTTCAGGTAGGTTTTTCACTAAATTCTCACTTCCTTCTGTCTGCGTTTTCCTCCTGCTAGTCAATGATATACGTAAAATTTGGCCTATGAGCTGGTAAAAATGTCTGCACAAGACGGAATACAGCAGTTATAACCGTCAGATAAAGAAATTATTAATTAAGCATAGTTTTTTTACTGATTTGTAAGAAAACAAGTGCGAATACATAGGATTTGTGCAAAAAAGCATTGTATTCATACCTTTTTTCGCTAAAAATCGTTATTTTTGCATAAACTGATCGTATAAAATTGATCTGTCACAACTTTCCGATTCGTACACCGTTTACAACCGCAAAGAAGCCGTGCTGATAACGCTACCTAAATACTTGTCTTTACCTCTAACTGTTCGAAAAGTGAAGATATCTGTGTCGGTTGTCATTAAGAGACTAGTACTGGTTGTTTTTCTTCCTCTGTTGGTGTTTTTTACGTCTACCGCAGTTCGGAAGGACGCCCCTAAAGCTCAAATTCCCTACAGCGAAAAAGAACGCCAGTGGGTAGATAGTGTATTTGCTACCTTGTCGCCAGAGGAACGTATCGGGCAACTATTTATGGTAGCTGCCTATTCTGATAGTGTACATGAAGAATCAGCAAAACTTGAAGAACTAATCAAAAATTACCATATAGGCGGACTGATTTTCTTTCAGGGCACACCCTACAGACAGGCTGTACTAACCAATCATTATCAGGCTGTCAGCCGTGTACCACTGCTCATTGGAATGGATGCAGAATGGGGACTTTCTATGCGTCTGGACAGCACCCCTCGCTTTCCGTATGCGATGACCTTAGGAGCTATTCGCAGCAATGAAACCATTATACGGATGGGAGCTGAAATGGCCCGTGAATGCAAACGACTGGGTGTACAAGTCAGTTTTGCTCCTGTGCTCGATATAAACAGCAATCCTCGCAACCCAGTAATTGGGTTTCGTTCTTTCGGAGAAGATAAATTAAATGTATCTGGCAAAGGACTGGCTCTGATGCGTGGACTGCAAAGCAATAGTATACTGGCCGTTGCTAAGCATTTTCCCGGACATGGCGACACGGATGCCGATTCGCATCTGACCTTACCAACCATCCGAAAAACACCCGAACAATTGGATGCCACCGAGCTGTATCCGTTTCGTACCCTTATTCAGGATACGTTGCGCAGCTTAATGGTCGGACATCTGGCTATTCCAGCCTATGAAAAAGGAAAGATTGTACCAGCCACGCTATCCAGATCGGTTACTACTTCTTTATTAAAAGAAAACATTGGTTTTTCAGGGCTCATTTTTACAGATGCACTGAATATGAAAGCCGTAAGTAAACTCTATAAGCCCGGCGAATTGGAGTGGCAGGCATTTCAGGCGGGCAATGATGTATTACTGTTTCCAGAAAATGTTCCAGAAGCTGTCAATCGTCTCCGGAAAGCTATCAAAAGTAAGTCTGTACAAGCAGAGGTAGATGCCCGTGTTCGGAAAATCCTGTCTACCAAATACTGGACAGGACTGCACCAGCGGAAAGCTATTGAGACAAAAAATCTGACAGCAGACATTAACCAACCTGATGTTCAGGCTCTTAACGAAGAACTGTACGAGCAGGCTATTACAGTTGTCAAAAATGAACGCAATGTATTACCATTTCTGCACCTAGATACAACCAGTTTTGCCTGTGTAAGCATTGGCTTGCCTGAAGGAAATACGTTTCAGGAAATTATGGGGCGTTATACAACCATTGCCAACTACGCCATTGCCGACAAAGATACTACTGAAATAGCCATACAAAACATGGTAAAACGATTGAGTCACTATAAAGTAGTAGTAGTAAGTCTGCATGATCTGACCCATGTAGCTTCTCAGGCTTATGGTATTCGTTCCTCTGCCCGTCTGCTGATTGACAGGCTACGTACCAAAACACATGTAGTAGTAGCCGTTTTTGGCAATCCATATAGTTTAAAGTATTTTGACAAGGTATCTACACTTGTGTGTGCGTATGAAGACAATGAGATAACCCGCAAGTTGGTACCTCAGGCATTGTTTGGGGCTACAGCTGCCTCTGGTCGGTTGCCTGTAAGTGTGACTGAAAAAATGGTCGCAGGTAGTGGCGTAACTACCCGGTCACTGCAACGCCTAGCCTACTCTGTTCCTGAACGTGTAGGTATGAGTACACAGTCTCTGAATACAATTGATAAGATTTGTCAATTAGCTATTGATGACCATACAATGCCGGGTTGTCAGGTGTTGGTAGCCAGAAATGGAAAGGTTGTTTTTGAGAAATCCTACGGCTATCAGACCTACGATACCCTAGAACCTGTCACAACGCATACTTTATATGACCTTGCCTCTCTAACCAAGGTTTCGGCAACTCTACAGGCCATCATGTTTTTGCATGAGATTAAAATGCTGGATGTCAATGCGGAGGCATCTCAGTATCTGCCTGAACTGAAAGGAACAAACAAAGAACATATGATTATCCGGGATGTGCTGATGCATCAGGCAGGTCTGCTGGCTTTTCAGTCGTACTGGGACCGTACCATTACCCGGCAAGGCTGGTTACCGACCTACTATAATCCAGAACGTACCGATAAATATTCCGTAGAAATAACCCCTGGCATGTATGGAGCTTCATTTCTTAAAGACTCGGTTTGGCAATGGACTATTGACTCCCGCATGTTGCGAAAACCTGCTTTTCAGGATAAATATAACTATGAGTACAGTGATTTAAGCTTCTTTGTACTTTATAAAATTGCAGAACGGCTGCTAAACCAACCTATAGATGGATTCCTGAAACAGAACTTTTATGAACCTCTTGGGGCAGACGAGCTTTTATTTAATCCTTTGTGCAAATACGGCCAAGAATGTATTGCTCCTACTGAACGAGATTTGTTTTTTCGCCGCACACAAGTACGTGGTACGGTACATGACCAAGGAGCAGCCATGCTAGGCGGCGTAGCTGGACATGCGGGTTTATTTGGCACAGCCAATGACCTGGCTATTCTGATGCAGATGAATCTTCAAAAAGGATATTATGGCGGCAGAAAATACTTTCTTCCCAATACCTTACCTACCTTTACCCAAAGTTACAACAAAGGCAACCGACGGGGCTTGGGCTGGGATAAGGCTCGTACCGATGGAGAAGGTCATGTATCTCAGTACGCTTCCAAAGACTCTTTTGGACATACAGGATTTACAGGAACAATAACGTGGGTAGACCCAGAAGAAGATCTGGTATACATTTTCCTGTCTAACCGGGTCTATCCAGATCCAAACAATACCAAACTGGCTCGTTATGGCATTCGTAAAAAGGTACAGGATTGGGTCTACAAATCTATCATGAGCTATGAAATGCAAACGGCCAGCATCAAGCAGTAGTTATGACTGATGATGATCCCGTACAGTTGAGTCTGAATGTCCGAGTGGTTTACCCGGAAAAGCTTTGTCACGTATCATCTGCTTTAGCTCTTTGGCTTCGGGAAAAAATCCTTCTTTTTTCCGGTCAAAAATTAACTCATCGTTCAGAAAAATCTGAAACCGTCCAGCTATCTCACTAGGACGCAAGCAAACCTGTTCCATCTCTTCTGAAAAAGTAGTCAGCAGTTCCTGGGCCATCCAAGCAGAACGTAGCAGCCAGCCACATTTGGGGCAATATTCTATGGTTATGGAGGGTTTCATAGGTATAACTGGGTGTTTATATTTAGTTTATACTATTTATGCCAGCTTGTTCGGCAGACAGGCTTAAATGCTTGCTAGTTCAACTGGTAAAAAAACGTCCTGCCTGTTTATACGATAAGTGATTTCTTGGCATGCAATTACCAGAAGGACAACAAACCCTGCGTCTGAAAGATACAAAAAAAGTTTCGAGTGGAAATATGAGCTTTGAAAAAACTCTCTCCGTTTGAATCCTTGAAATGTATTGATCATCCTTGAAAACTCAAAGCATTCCTGTTTGTCTCTCTTGTCTGTTGTGACTACCTTTGCAGCATGACTCTGAAAAATGATTTATTGCTACGGGCTGCCCGTGGCGAAAAAACGGAACGTACGCCTGTATGGCTGATGCGTCAGGCTGGGCGGATTCTTCCGCAATACCGTGCAGTTCGTGAAAAGGCAGGTAGCTTTATTGCCCTGGCCACCACCCCTGAAATGGCCGCTGAAGTGACCCTACAACCCGTTGATATTCTAGGTGTAGATGCAGCCATTATCTTTTCAGATATTCTGGTTATTCCAGAGGCGATGGGTTTGCCCTATGAGATGGTTGAAAAACGAGGGCCATGGTTTCCGAATCCGATACAAACCGAAGCGGATGTCCAAAAGCTACATGTAGCTGATGCAGAAACCGACCTGGGCTATGTGCTGGAAGCCATCCGGCTTACCAAACAAGGCTTGCAGAATCGTGTACCACTCATTGGATTTGCAGGAGCTCCATGGACAATCTTTGCCTATATGATTGAAGGCAGTGGCTCAAAGACATTTTCCAAAGCCAAACGCATGCTCTACACCGATCCAGTACTGTCACATACTTTGCTACAAAAGATTACCGATAGCACCATTGACTACCTGAAAGCCCAGGTTCGTGCGGGAGCCGATCTGATTCAGGTGTTTGATTCTTGGGCAGGTATTCTGAGTCCAGAACAATATCGTACCTTTTCACTGCCGTATCTTCGTCAGATTTGCGATGCTATTTCAGAGGTGCCAAAAACCCTTTTCGCCAAAGATGCCTGGTTTGCCCGTACAGAACTGGCCCAACTCGCCTGTGATACCATCGGGCTGGACTGGACAATGGATCCTGTGGAAAGCCGCACCTTGATTGGTGCCAACAAAACATTGCAAGGCAACCTAGACCCGTGTGTATTATATGCTGATTTTCAGACTATTGAAAAAGAAACCCATCAAATGCTGAAAGCCTTTGGGCCAGAGAGGCACATTGCCAACCTGGGGCATGGAGTATATCCAGACACTGATCCTGAAAAGGTAAAGTGTTTTATTGAAACTGTAAAAGCTGCCCGTTGACAAACAGGTGTATGAGAAACTATGGTTACATCCAACGACCTGAAAATACTTCTTTCTACTGGAGAAAACCAGGAAACAGAGTTTAAAAGTACGATTGACAGTGCCGCTAAAATTGCTAAAACTTTGGTAGCTTTTGCCAATACCAACGGCGGCACTCTGTTGGTAGGCATTACAGATGATGGAAAGGTATGCGGCATTCCATCTGAGGAGAAAGAAATGCATAAAATAGAGGAGGCATCAGATCTGTTTTGTCAGCCACCCTTAGAAGTAACCTATGAAGTGGTCATGTTGACAGGCAAAAAAATCCTCTGTATCCGTATTGAGGAAAGTGACTACAAACCACATGTAGTGAAAGATATTTCTGGAAATTCGATCGTGTATGTACGTATGCACAACAAAAGTGTACCTACTGGCAAGATAACCAGCAGAATACTAAAAACAGCTCAGACGGAGCCGAATAAGACATTGCTACAGTCGCAGGAAGGTAAGACGTTGCAACGATATTTACAGGCAAACGAGTACATCACACCCAAAAGATATGCCAAGCTGATCAATATCTCGGAACGTCGGGCAGAAAAGATGCTCATGGATTTTGCCAATCATCAATTGGTTCTTCCTGTTGAGCAAGATGGTAAAATTGTCTATACACAAAAATAGCTATTCCAACAGTGAACAAATCTGTATGGAATAGCAATTGTGCGGTGCTTATTTATATTTTTTTCCTACACCAAAGCCATAACTTAGCAAAAAGCTCAACGTAGAATTGTGTACATCATTAGAATCAGAGGCTTTCTGAATAGCCACCAGACCCGGCTGATACCGTATATCCAGCAATAGGCGACGACCTTTCATAACTTCAAAATTTAATCCTAGTCCTACTACCAGTCCCAGATCTATATTTTGATAATCGTCCTTCTTATCCACATCAGGTAGTTTTTGATCATTTTGAGTCAGATTCTTTTGTTTGGCACTGAGCAGAAAATTAGCAGAGCCACCTGCAAAAATATTGGGACGAAATTTTCCTTTCAAATTCAAAAAATACCGGGCAAGGATGGGTACATCAATGTAATTGAGACGTTGGGTATAGGTATAATGAGACCCGACAGGTGTAGCCATATAATCATATTTTCCGCCTCTTTGGGAATACAACACATCAGCAGATACACCAAAATGACTTATATTGCTATACATTAAAAACAAACCTCCAGAAAAACCAGAGATGTACTGACTGCCATACCCGCCATTGATACGAGATATATTGGTACCGATACGGGGGCCGAAACTTAACCGTTGCTTTTGGGCTTGTACGCCCAAAGAACAGGTAAACAATAGGCTAGTCAGGCATAGAAAGCTAAAAAAAAACCTCATTTTAGTCATATTAAGAAATTTCATGTAAGGGTTTGATAAAAAATAAATAGTTAAATCAATCAGAGAAAACAAGTCCTCCCTGTTTCTTTTTTCTGCGAAATATCCTAAAAATAAGTATGCCAACAACTCTTGAACAGAGGGATGCCTGCAACTATTCTATGGATCTGTCCAGAAAAGTATACAAATTTATCGAGGCAGAGGTTCGGTGGCGGAGTCTTTTACCAATCCTTTTTCACAGGTAAGCACCCGTCCGGGATGAGCCTGTAGAAAGGAGTAGTTATGGGTAGCCATCAGCACAGCCGTACCACTTTTATTGATGTCAAAAAAAAGTTTAAGAATATCGGTAGCTACTTCAGGATCCAGATTACCAGTAGGCTCATCGGCTAGTAAGATCAGGGGCTCGTTAATTAGGGCACGGGCAATCACAATTCGCTGTTGTTCCCCACCAGAGAGTTGGTGTGGCATCTTGTTTCCGACCGAACCAAGTCCCACACGCAACAGAACTTCAGCAATACGATTTTTCATTTTACTACTGTCACTCCAGCCTGTAGCCCGCATGACAAACATCAGGTTGTCTGCCACTGTCCGATCGAAGAATAATTGAAAATCCTGAAAAACTATGCCAAGTTTTCTACGTAGGTAAGGAATATCTCGTTTTCGTAGTTCCTGTAAGTGAAAGTCTGCAATGCGAGCTTCACCACCACCTAAGGAAATATCGGCATATAAGGTCTTGAGCAGGGAAGTTTTCCCACTTCCTGTTCGACCAATCAGGTATACAAATTCGCTTTTTCGGATAGAAAAAGTGACTTCACTCAGAATTACCTTAGAAGCCTGAACAATGGTTGCATTTTTTACCTGTACAATAGATTCGTCCGAAAACATGAGATATCCGTCATTAGAATGAAAAAAGAAACTACAGGTATCTGGTTATAAGGCAAGCAGTTGCAGTTTGCCAAATGGCAGTTCCTGAATCAGTTGCTGGAGCTGGTCTTCTTTGCCTTGTAGTCCATATTTTTCTGGATTTTTCAAAGGTCGGTCGGCCCGAAAATAGGCTATCAGCACAAAATGCTCGTCACGCAGTTGGATATAATCCGGAATCTTAGCTTTGCCTTTTACTTTGATAATGTACATGTTGCAGGAATAATAAACCGAACAAAGGTAAAAAACCTACGATGGAAAGAAAACAAAAAACCCTAAAAGCTTTAGCGGGCTTTTAGGGTCTGGAAGAAATTCCTAGTTTTAGAACCGGGAAACTCTTTGAATAAAAAAGACAAGCCAAGTATCACACCGCTACAACCGCTTACCCTTGCTGCGGTCAAGCCCTGGGGGAGTTCAGCAGGAGCTGGTCGTACCGGCTTGCCGCTGCAAATATAATAATTTATGTATAGGATCAAAAATCCGAAAAAAAAATCCCCTGTTTTTTTTCTATTACTTTCTTTTCTGGTGGCTACGACGCTCTTTACGACGCTGACGTTCACCCTGTTTAGTACCAGGGCATCCACAATTTTTATTTTTCTTATGCTGGTCACTTCCTTTCAGAAATCCAAACGGATCTGCTGTTTTACGGGCTGAAGACTGCACAGAAGATCGGGAATTGTTGCTCATATAAGCTGGGCTGTCACTTTTTTTCTTGCTTGACTGTGCCGAAGAGGCAGTCAGGATCAAAAAAGCGAAGCAGATACTGAAAACTATCGTATATTTTTTACTTGGAGTCATCATAGATAAAATTTTACTAGTTTCTCATATAGACACTACCGCACTATACGTAAATATAGTGATAATTGCCAAATACAGGATGTTTGAGCCTAACTATACAACGAAAAGCATGTAATATATTTTATTCTACGCAATAATAATTATTTTTAGCCTGCTAAAAACCTAGCTTGTCTCATCATACATCCTGAAGAAACGTATTTGTGAAAAACAACTCATTATTCCGTAAAAAAACTGTTAGTCAGATCATGACTGATCTGGAAGACCGTGAAAAGCACGAAGGCGGGCTGAACCGTACATTGAAAGTAAGAGATCTGACATCGTTTGGTATTGCTGCTATTATTGGGGCAGGTATTTTCAGTACCATTGGGCGGGCCAGTTTTAGTGGCGGCCCTGCGGTAGCCTTTTTGTTTATTTTTGTTGCCATAGCCTGCGTATTTACAGCCATGTGCTATGCCCAGTTTGCCTCTACTGTACCTGTTAGTGGCAGTGCCTATACCTATGCGTATGTCTCTTTTGGAGAATTATTTGCCTGGATCATCGGCTGGGCATTGATTCTCGAATATGCAGTGTCTAATGTGGTAGTGGCCATTTCTTGGTCTGAGTATTTTACCTCTATGCTGGCCGGCTTTGATCTACACCTGCCGCTTTGGGTTACTACCGACCCGATGTCTATGTCTCGGGCATTTGATGCAGTGACAGAAGCTTCTAAGAATAATACACTCGATCAGGTACCTGCGAATGTGCAGACATTGGCTCAGGCCTACCAAGAGGCTCCTTCAATTGGCAGCTATAAGTTTATCATGGACATTCCGGCTGGCTTGATTACAGTACTCATTACCTGGCTGGTATTTATTGGCATCAAGGAATCTCGCATAGCCAGCAACATTCTGGTAGTGTTGAAGTTAGCCGTTATTTTATTGGTTATTGTGGCTGGGGCCTTTTTTATCAAACCTGAAAACTGGTCTCCATTTGCTCCAAATGGAATGGGCGGTGTACTGAGTGGCGTTGCTGCTGTATTCTTTGCTTTTATTGGTTTTGACTCCATTTCTACTACTGCCGAAGAATGTAGCAATCCCCAACGCGACTTGCCCCGAGCCATGATTTATGCCCTGGTGATCTGTACAATCTTATATGTAGCTATTTCACTGGTACTCACAGGTATGGTCAACTATACTGAACTAAAAGTAGATGATCCACTATCGTATGTATTTTCGAAAGTTGGCATGAACTTCGTGGCTGGGGTGATTTCGGTCAGTGCCGTAGTGGCCATTACTAGTGCGTTACTGGTGTATCAGTTGGGTCAGCCACGTATCTGGATGACGATGAGTCGGGATGGACTGCTCTGGAAACGATTCAGTACCATTCACCCCCGATACAAAACGCCTAGCTTTGCTACCATAATCACAGGGCTGCTGGTAGCTATTCCTTCATTGTTTTTTGATATGCAATTTTTTGTGGATCTGACAAGTGTAGGAACGTTTTTTGCCTTTATTCTGGTCTGTGGTGGTGTTTTGTATATGGATTACAAAGGTATCAGCAAGGATTCTAAGTTTAAGATTCCGTATGTGAATGGCAAGTATATTCTTCCAGCATTGCTCCTTGGTATTTCAATAGCTGTTTGGAATTCCAATCCCGATAATGTAAGAGATTTCCTGACTAATAAGAAACTGGTTGAACCAGCTATTTTGTTAGCTCACCCAGTAGATTATATAAATCCTACTACCACACAAAATTCCAAACCTACTCCTCATGAGCTTACCCAGAAAGAGCGTACGCAACTACTTTTAGCAGCCCAAAAACAAAACCCTAGCCTACGTTTTGAAGCCATGCCCGAGTTTATGGCATCTGTTTATAACAATGAAAAGCAACAATACCGAACAATAATACTTGCATCTGGCATTGCACAAGATAAAGCCTATTATACTGGATATGAGGCATTCTCACACTATGTACTCCTATGGTTTTTTGTCTTGGTAGCATGTGTACTTGTGTTTTTGACATTCACTAAAAATTTTTCTCTACTACCTGTATTCGGCGTACTGACCAACCTCTATCTGATGACAGAGCTAGGTTGGAGTAACTGGCGGATGTTTATTATCTGGCTGGCCATTGGCATGGTGATCTACTTTACCTATGGCTACCGCAAAAGTAAGCTGGCTACCTCAAATAGTTCAGTATAAGGGTAGATTTGGCTTTAGGCAAATGAAGCAGCTGCCCCCAGAGACAATTGTTATTGTTTGTTTCCAAGTTCGATCAAAGTCCAATTTACCTCTAAAAAGGCAGTTCTGAGAACTGCCTTTTTTAATGTACCTTTGCAGAGAATTATAGATTCGCGATGACTTCTCCTGCTACTCAAACCCGCCATACCCAGCTAATCAAGCAAAAAGCCCGTGACTTGGGGTTTGACTTCTGCGGCATTTCCAAAGCTGGATTTCTGGAAGAGGAAGCCCCTCGTCTGGAAAACTGGCTCAAACAACAAATGCATGGGCAAATGAGCTACATGGCCAATCACTTTGACAAACGACTCGACCCTCGCCTACTCGTAGACGATGCCCAATCAGTGATTTCCGTGCTGCTAAATTATTATCCAGAAAAGGAACTTCCTGCCGAACCCGATGACTACAAACTATCCAAATATGCCTACGGACGGGATTATCATTATGTACTCAAAGACAAGCTCAAAGAACTGATTGCCTTTATTCAAGAAGAAATTGGAGAAGTAAACGGGCGGGCTTTTGTGGATTCGGCTCCGGTGATGGACAAAGCTTGGGCTCAAAAATCAGGCCTTGGCTGGATGGGTAAGCATACCAATTTGATTAACAGGGGAATGGGAAGCTTCTTTTTTATAGGAGAACTGATTGTGAATCTGAAACTAGACGACGACGGCCCGATCAAGGATTATTGTGGTACCTGTACCCGTTGCATAGATGCCTGCCCAACTGGAGCTATTGTGGCTCCGTATGTGGTAGATGGCAGTCGTTGCATTTCGTATTTTACTATTGAACTCAAAGACCAGATTCCAGCATCGGTGGCAGGGCAGTTTGACAACTGGATTTTTGGCTGTGACATCTGCCAAGATGTATGTCCGTGGAATCGGTTCTCCAAACCGACGCAAGAGTCTTCGTTTCAGCCTTCGCCGCAGCTTCAGCAGATGAAAAATACGGATTGGGAGGAAATTACAGAAGAAGTATTTAAGGTCTTGTTCCGAGAGTCTCCCGTGAAACGCACCAAATTGGAAGGACTCAAACGGAATATCCGGTTTGTACAGGATGAATAAGAGTGAAATTAAAATATTTTTGATATTTTTTCTTTTTATATCACTGATTATCAATTTATTATAACAACCTTTAAAAAACTATCCACTCTATCTTTGAAATAGTAGCAGAATGAAAAGCAAGATTTTGTAGTTTTGGGGCTTGTAAATTTTAGAATAACTAGCATTTATTGTACATCTATCTGAATCTTAGCCAAGCAGCCATTACATTTAACTGTTTGTGACTATGGTATGTATACCTAAGAAACGTTCTGTACGCATTGATACCCTATTTATATGAAGAAGGAAAAATTCACTCACTTGCAATCTACGGCCGTTCCACTGCCTATGGAGAATGTGGATACGGATCAGATTATTCCAGCCCGTTTTCTGAAATCTACCACCCGAGATGGTTTTGGTAAAAATCTTTTTCGTGACTGGCGTTTTGAAAATGATGATGAGAATCAACCCAAGAAAGATTTTGTACTCAACAATCCTACCTATTCTGGTCAGATTTTGGTAGCAGCCAAAAACTTTGGGATGGGCAGTAGCCGGGAACATGCCGCTTGGGCCATTTATGACTATGGTTTCCGGGTGGTTGTATCCAGCTTTTTTGCCGATATTTTCAAAAATAACTCTCTGAATACCTTTCTGTTACCGATTCAGGTATCCGATGAATTTCTGAAAGAGATTTTTGCTGAAATAGAGAAAAATCCTCTGACTCTGATTACAGTAAGTCTGGAGAATCAGACTATCAGTCTGGAAAATGGCCACAGCAGTAGTTTTGACATCAATCCTTATAAAAAGTCTTGCCTGATCAACGGCTATGATGACATTGACTATTTGTTGAGTCTGAAAGAAGAAATTAGAACCTTCGACCACGCACATTAACACCTATTTTTCGCCCATTTGCCTGTATTTCAGCCAGATGGGTTTTTCTTTTTTTAATCATTTCATCCAAGCTTTCAATCGGGCATCTGCCTTGCACAAGCAGTATTGGTGATACCCCTGATTTCAATCATCTGTAGAGAAAATGAACAAGAAAATCCTTATTCTGCCCGGAGATGGCATCGGAAAAGAAGTAACCCTAGAAGGAAAAAAAGTATTAGAAAAAATAGCTCTGAAATTTGGGCATACCTTTACCTTCAACGAAGCCCTGATTGGACATTCGGCTATTGAGGTGACAGGAAATCCGCTACCAGATGAAAGTCTGGCAAAAATGAAAACCGTAGATGCCATTCTGTTTGGAGCTGTTGGTCATCCTAAGTACGACAATGATCCCTCAGCCAAAGTTCGTCCTGAACAAGGACTACTGCGGATGCGGAAAGAACTGGGCTTGTATGCAAACTTGCGTCCCATAAAATTATTTGATGAATTGCTTGGTGCCTCCAGCATCAAGCCAGAAATATTGAAAGGCTCAGACATTTTGTTTTTCCGGGAGCTGACAGGAGATGTCTATTTTGGCGAAAGAGGCCGGAAAGATGATGGTGCAACCGCCTACGATACCATGATTTACAGCCGCTATGAGGTAGAACGCATTGCCCACAAAGCTTTTCAGGCTGCCATGACCCGTCAGAAAAGAGTGATGTCTGTAGACAAAGCTAATGTACTGGAAAGCAGTCGTTTGTGGAGAGAAACTGTAAATGAAGTAGCCAAACAATACCCTGAAGTAAAACTCGAACACCAATTTATTGACTCAGCAGCCATGCTTCTGATCAAAAATCCACGTGCCTTTGATGTGGTACTGACAGGCAACCTTTTTGGAGACATTCTGACAGACGAAGCTTCACAGATTGCCGGCTCAATGGGTATGTTGGCTTCTGCTTCGATCGGAGATACGGTAGGTTTGTACGAGCCTATCCACGGTTCAGCCCATGACATTACAGGAAAGGGGCTGGCCAATCCGCTGGCATCTATTCTATCAGTGGCCTTGTTGCTGGATATTTCGTTGGGCATGAAAGCGGAGTCTGAAGCTGTGATTCAGGCTGTTGAACAAACCCTGAAAGCAGGTTACCGCACCCGTGACATTGCCGATGCGCATACAGAGGCTGACAAGATTCTAAATACGGAAGCTATGGGTAATCAGGTAGTGGCTTGTATTTGAGGATGTAAATCTAGTGTGATTGCTACTATATCATTTAAGTATTAAAATAAAAGGTCAATAAAAAAGGTCGTTTTCTGATAGCTTCAGAAAACGACCTTTTTTGTTTTTGTTATAAACCGATCAACGACTTACCAGAACCGTACGTACAATACAGTTAGGAGTAGAAAGGTAGCGGCAATCAATGCAGCTGTTTGTGGTTTTACCTTAAACATGCTGGCATCAATTTCAAAGGCTTTTGGATTATCTTTGGGTCCGGCAAGACTAACGGCTATCATCACGATTACCGTCGTAAAGAAGGCCAGTCCCATCCAGATAAGGAATGGAATTTCATATTCACCCTTTCCATTTGGATAGGCGGTATAGAAAATAGTTTCGTTACCAAATACTGAAGTAGCATAGCTATTGAAGAACACCGAAAGCACGAAGCCTAATACGACCCCTACTACCGCAGCTGCACCAGTGGTACGTTTCCAGAAGAAACCTAGGATAAACATAGCAAATACTCCAGGACTGATAAAACCAGTATATTTCTGAATGAATGTAAATCCACCTTCACCACCAATACCCAGGGCATCTTCCCAGGTTAGTAGAATAGAAATAAAAATAGCTACCCAGATAGAAATACGACCTACCCATATCTGTTTTTTCTCTGTAGCCTCTTTGTCAAAATATTTTTTGTATAAGTCTAGTGTAAAGATCGTCGAGATAGAGTTAGCTTTACCTGCCAGTGAGGCAACAATAGCTGCAGTCAAGGCTGCAACAGAAAGACCTCTAATACCTTCTGGAAGGAAAGTTAGTATGGCAGAATAGGCATTGTCTGCTGCTAATTTACCATCTTTTAGCATTTCCGTTTGTAGTGCACCATTTTTATACAATACATAGGCTGCAATACCAGGCAACATAACGATAACTGGCATCATCAGTTTTAGGAAACCGGCAAACAGGATACCTGTACGAGCCGTTTGCAGATCAGCACCCAGGGCTCGTTGGGTAATGTACTGGTTACAACCCCAATAGTTTAGGTTTACAATCCATTGTCCAGCAAAATACATGGCAATGCCAGGCAGTGCTAAGTATTTGTTAATATCTTCTTGTGAAGAGTCAGGACCCGGTTTAGGGATAATCATGTGAAAATGGTCATCTGCATTTTCCATCATTGCTTTGAATCCTGCAAATATATCTTTACCCAAATTAAAATGCAGACTTACCTGCTCTAATGCCACATAAGTAGTCACCAACCCACCGATAATAAGTACTACTACCTGAAATACATCTGTATATCCAACTACTTTCATACCACCAAGGGTAATCACCAGCGCAAAGGCAGCTAATCCAAGTACGATATAATGAAAGGACTCAGGATCTACTAGATTACTAATGGCTGTTGCACCTAGAAATAAGATAGAAGTTAGGTTAACAAAGATGTACAAAAACAACCAGAAGATAGTCATAATCAAACTTACGGTCTCATTATACCGGGTTTTGAGAAACTGCGGCATAGTGAAGATCTTGTTTTTCAGGTAAATAGGCATAAAAAATACCGCCACAATAATCAATGCGATGGCGGCAACCCATTCATATGCAGCAATAGCTATTCCAATAGAAAAACCACTACCAGACATCCCAATAAATTGCTCAGCAGAAATATTAGATGCGATTAGCGAAGCTCCGATAGCCCACCATGTCAGTGAACCTTCAGCAAGAAAAAAGTCTGTGGAAGATGATTCTTTGGCTTGTTTACGCTTGTAAATCCAGTAGCCATACCCAGATACTGTGATAAAATAGATGAGGAAAATGACATAATCAATTCCTGTGAGTTTTTGTTGCATTCTTATAATTTGGTTAAGAGATTAATGAAAAATAACGTCTGTAAGGGATTTTAGCCCGAAAGATACGTATTTGAAATTATATAGTATCCAAAAAAATCTTGTAATTTGTATAATATTTCAGGAGAGCAAAAAAATTGTATGATTCGACAAGCCGCTGACGCAGCCATCAACCTTGTATTTCTATGGATGTATCCACCTATATTCTACAGCAGAAACCTGTGTATCAGGCTCCTTTACAAAGTTTTCGAAAGATTATTCTGGAAGCAGCTCCTTCCATACAGGAGCATATTAAGTATGGTGTGCCTTTTTATACCTATTATGGAATGCTTTGTTATCTAAATGTCAGTGGCAAACAAGTAAAACTGGGATTTTGGCGAGGTATAGAATTAGATGCACAAAATGGGTTGCTTACAGGTAATGGCAAACAAGTGCGGCATATATGCGTGTCGGCCAACGAAACGATGCCCGTTGGTTCTGTTCGGGAGATCATCCAAGAGGCGTTGCTATTGAATGAATTGCACAAAAAAATAAAAAAAGCCTAAAAAATTGTTCTTACGTTGTTTCTTTGCACCACAAGCTATGCTTTTATTGATTACGATACATGCTTTTTATTGACAAACCCCATTTACAATTATTCTACAACCCGGTTCTGAGTTGTACCATTCATACCTGGAAAGGCTATTTTCTAGAGCAAGAATACCGTGAAGCTATGCTGGAATGTGTGGAGCTTATGAATAGAACAGGTGCCAAAAACCTGATTGTAAACCTGCAAGCGGCACAGCAAACCTACTGGCTAGACGACACCTGGACAAGCCGAGAATGGCTACCTGTGCTGGTTCAAACGGATTTGCAAAAACTAGCCATTGTAGTACAAGAAACAGCCTTCTCATCTTCCTTCTATTTTTATACCGCAGATAGTGACCGTTGTATCATCAGCTGCTACTTTACCCGCCTTGAAGAAGCCCTAGAATGGATGAGCAGAAAAGGATTGTGAGGTTGAAAGATTGTCCTAAATTTTAGAAGCTGTCTAATAATAATTTTATGGGCTGCAAAGGGTCTTTTTAAACTACACCTACCCCTATTGACAGACCCAGAGCAGAGCCAATGCATGCCTTGGCTCTGCTGCAAATCGGCTCGGTTCACTTCAAAAATCCTTGGTTGAGCTTCCATAAAATTAATGTAGACAAATTCTTATGCCCTGAAACTTTTCAACCTGTACTTAAAATATTTTCATATATATGTTTGCACATTAGATGTATATACATATATTTGCATTCAATAGTTTTAAATCTGTGTCCAACTTCTTATTTCTTATGAAAAAACGTACCTTTTTATTTGCTCTGGCTATTATAGCTACATTGGCAAACGTAGCTTTTGTCAATAGTCCTTCAAAGCCTATCACCTTCAAAGCTGATGTAAGTAAAAGTTCTCTTACTTGGCTGGCGAAAAAAGTAACCGGTGAACATGCAGGCACTGTAAAACTAGCTGATGGAACCCTGACGCTGGATGGCAATAAACTGACTGGTGGTAGCTTTACTATGGATATGACCAGTATTACCTGTACAGACATTACCGATGCCACACACAATGGCAAACTGATCGGTCACCTGAAGTCTGATGATTTTTTCAGTGTGGCAAAACATCCTAAAGCATCTTTCAAAATCACTAAAGTAGAAGCAACCACTGCCAATGCTTACAACGTAACTGGCGACCTGACGATCAAAGGTATCACTAAGCCTGTCACTTTCCCTGCTACTGTTACAATCAGTGGTGGAAAAGCAGAAGCCGCTGCCAAAATTACTGTAGACCGTACCAAATATGACATTCGGTATGGTTCCAAGTCATTTTTTGATAACCTGGGAGACAAAGTTATCTATGACGAATTTACGATTGACCTGAAACTGGTCGCAGCAAAATAAGTCGGAAAATAGTTGATTACTAAATGGTAGCAATGGTTTTTATCTTTTTAATCAACGATTTCTATTTCCCTGCCACGTTGGATACTCTTTTGGTATCCAACGTGGCTTTTTTATTAGATGGCAAAAGCCTGAGCTAGTACTTCTTTGATTCGGTTGTCAATGAAAGTAATGGGTTTGCGGCTATTTTCTGGAAACTGCATCCGCTGTATATCGGCCACTTCCCGAAATTCCAACACAGGAGACACCCGAAGTTTAGACCGTAAATATTCTTTCAGATAACTCTTGAGTTGATCGGTAGCCTCGTAGCAGCCAACCAGAATACGGATTTCATCGGTACCAATTTCGTTGGTATAGCTTTCCACCACATAGTTTTTGACGGCATCTACCTTATTTAAGGCATCGTAGATAGACTGTGGGTATAGGGTGGTACCTTTGTATTTCAGCATTTGCTGGGTACGTCCAATAATTGGGCTGAGGCGGGTGGTAGTTCGACCACAGTCGCAGGCTTCGGTATGGGCAATACATATATCTCCGGTTTTGAATCGCAACAGCGGCATTCCTTCTACACCTAGATTGGTAATAGCTAGTTCGCCGGGTTGGCCGTCTGGAACGGGGCAGCCATATTCATCTAGAATTTCTACAATGAGTAATTCAGGGTGGTGGTGTCCGCCACGTCCTTCTTCACATTCGGTAAAGGAAGTTCCCATTTCGGTAGAGGCATAGGTAGAATACATCGGCAAGCCCCATTTTTCAAAAATACGTTGACCCAGGTTGTTGAGTGAAAAGTCCATTTTGCGGATATTTTCACCAATACACACCAATTTATTGATGCTAGAAGCTTGGTAATCAATGTGTTTATCTTCCGCATATTCTACCAGTTTCAACAAAAAACTTGGCACACCAATTAAAGCTGTAGGCTTGAGCCGCATAATAGTGTCCCACTGCATTTCGGGCATGCCACTACCTACTCGTATGATTCCGGCCTTCAGCATTCGGCATCCCATGAAATAGGCGAGTCCAGCCATAAACCGTTTATCCATTGTGGTTGTAAGCTGGTATACATCATCTGAAGTACCGTTGGCACAGCTCAGCGACAGGTATTCGTTGTAAGCCAGTCGTTGGAGGTCTTTTTCTGTAAGGGCAAACGTAACAGGCGTACCCAACGTACCCGACGTATTGACATAGTCTACAATCTCTCGGCGGGATACACACAGGAAATCGTCGTTGTAGAGCTGTAGATCCTGTTTGGTGGTGACTGGCAAAGAAGCCAAGTCTTCAATGTATCGGATTTGGTTGATCTGAATATCCATTTGCCGAAACATGCGTTGGTAGAATGGTGACCGTTGGCGAAGGTACAGCAAAGTATCCCGCAGTTGTGTTTCCTGAAATTTTTTAATCCGGGAAACTGGCATTTTTTCGATGGGTGGTATGAAGTAGTTCATGGCAGAGGCGAGAAAAGGTGAGAGACAAATGAAGAATATAAGTCGTTGATTATAGGATATTTAGAGGGTCTAAAACTTTATCAAAGGTATCCTGTTGCACAGGCTGTTGGGAATAGACCACGTGTTCAATATAATCGGCTGCCAGTTCAACACCTGGGCGAGCAGCAATCTGCCGCTGAAACTGCTGTGCCCGTTTGGTGTAGGCAGGTTGTGAAAGTACGTTTTGAATGGTATCGTGAATGGCCTGACTGGAGGCTCTTCGTAAGGTCAGCACCTCCCCTACTCCTACCCATTTGATACGTGCAGCCGTACCAGCTTGGTCAAAGGAAATCGGAATGGCAATCATTGGTACACCGCAACTCAGCGAATCCAGTACGGTGTTGAGCCCAGCGTGGGTGATGGTGAGGGCTGCATGTTTCAGGAGTTCTTGTTGTGGCGCAAAATGAACGACAATCGGCTCACCAGGCAAATCCTGAAACTGAGACATATCTCCTTCTAATCCGATAGAAATGACTAGTTGCACATCCAAACTCTGGCAAGCAGTAGCAATTTCATGAAATACCTTTCCGTGTCCATTGACCAGTGTTCCTAATGATGCATAGACCAGCGGCTTACCAGAGAGTTTTTCATACGGGAAATCAACTGTATTTCCATCGGTACGAAAAGGAGCTGTATAGCAGAAATTTGGCGAAAGTTCGGTTCGTGGAAAATCAAATCCGGCAGGTTGTTGGGAAATCTGACCCCAAGTAGACGCTGGAAAGAAATTACGAGAAGTATCAAAAGGCTTTAGTCCCCAGTTGGCACGCCACTTCTGAATAGCCTCAAATACAGGTGCAAAATCGTTCCGAATTTTGTCAAAGACCAGCTGATTCATCTCTTGGGATTCGTTAGTATCGGCATAGTCCAGACCCACAAAAGCTGGAGGAATGCCTGGTTCCCAGTTGGTAAGTAGTGTATTGCAGATCGTGAGACAAGGTAGAGAAAGATGTTCGGCCACAGATACGCCCAGCAGGTCAATCTGATCTACCAATACTGCATCTACTGCCATTTTCTGCAAGGCAGCGGGCAGTTCAGGGGCTATTTGTTCAGCCATATTTACGGCTGTCTGATTCCAATACAACATGGCCGCCATGCCTGACTGCCGGGCCATTTCGTCCTGAAACTGCCGCAATGAACCAATCGGATACGTCTGTACAGCCAGCGGATAGAAGCCCAGTCCGTTGCGGCGTATTTTTTCACCAACGTCTGGAATGGCAAAGAAGGTAACAGTATGTCCTCTGCGTTGAATCTCCAGAGCCAACGCAATAAAAGGATTCAGATGTCCCTGCAAGGGTGGTGAAAAAACAGCAAAGTGTGCCATATGTGTGTGTATTAGGTTATAAAAGGTTTGCTAGTATATTGAAAATCAGGTTCACAAGACTACACCCTGTGCTGATGGATTACGCCCCTTCAGGGCTTTCATAAGTCTATGTTATAGCCTTACCTATGTGGTTACTAAGCACAAACCAAGCCTTGAAAATGAGCAAAGAATAAAGAGGGCTATTTTTTATTTACTCATTTGCTCACTTACTCATTTACTCATTGTTTTAAAACAGGTTCTTAGTTGAGTCCCATTTGTCCGGCTTCGATGGTGAAGGTTCCCATAAATTTACAGAAGATGACTTCGTCTTTCCGGACAGTAGCAGAAGCACCTATTTGTCGTCCTTGCAAACCATACTGAATAGAAATATCTATCCACGGTGTTTTTTTCGGATCTACCATTTGCACAAACTTGATGTGGTTACACTGGTAGAGTTGCAGTTTTTTGTGCGAGGCTATCATGATAATTTCTTTGATAATCTCGACCAGACATACCCCTGGCGTAATCGGACGATCTGGAAAATGACCTTCATAAATGGAATGGTCAGCATTCAAAAAGACCCGAGCCACCAGCTGGTTTTCAGTTGTAGTCAGGCTGGCGATATAGAAGAAGTCATTCAACAATAACTCATCCGCTTGAAAATTTGTATCCATATCAGTAGTTAATAGTTTCAGGTTATGAATGTACAGTTGGCAGATGAACAAGGGTTCACAGGGCTGCACCCTGTGCTGATAGATTACGCCCTTTCAGGGCTTTTAGTGTAAGTTCTATAGATCAGACTCTTGCTCATTTTTGGTAGCAGTAATGATGCTTTGGTGTTGGGCCTCAGCAGCTAGGTTGGGTATGCCTGTAGCCTGGGTATCGCCAAATCCGGTTTGGGTCAGCATACGATCCCATTGGGTATAGGTCAGGGTTGGCGAATATGGGGTGCGGTGTTCATGATCCTGAAAGGCCCACCAGTCTTTGGTGAGTCCAAATGTAACCGTATTGAAATCCAGGCGTTTGGTCAGGTCGTTGATGACTATTTTTCCGCCAGGCTTGAGCAACCGACCGATGTTTGTCAGTGTTTGGGCAATGACTGGCGTAGCATGTAGCACGTTGTTACAGACTACTACATCAAACTGTTCTTCTGGAAAGTTCTGCTCGGCAGGAGTACGGCTGATGTCTAGGGCTTTAAATTCCATAAATGAATAACGGCTACCAAACTCCCGTCTGCCAACGCGTGTAAAACCTGCGGCAATGTCTGTATACCAATAGGTTATATGTTCAGCAAACGGATTCAGAGCTTCGAGGATCGGGCCAGTGGTGCCGCCTGTTCCGGCACCTACTTCTAGAATCTGGATTTTTTCTTCGGAGGACTGAGCTACTTTGGCAGCTGTGACCTGGGCAATGGTTTCGGCAACAGACTGGTTGAGGTATTTTTGAATGCTGCTTTTGTAGATGTCACCGACCAGTGTGCGGTCTCCCATCGGAAACATCACATCCAGATAGCTGCGTTGGCCGTTCAGTATTTCGGGCAAGGCTTCAATACAAACATCTACCAACCGAAGATTTCCCTGAATAAAATCCCGTACTTCGGATTCATCACTAAGTGCATCTAGGCGGTGTTGTTTGAAAGTAGCAATTTCTTCCAGTGTATCAAACTGAGCTACTTTTTCCATAGTAACGATTTGGTTGCCTATGCGTTGGATACATTCTGCCCGTTCCAGAATGTCCAAAAGGGCATGAAATAGCTGGTTATGGTCTTCGGTCAGGCCGATTTTCACCTGCAATTCGATGGTAGTATAGGTTTGGCCAGGTGTGTGAAAGCTATCCATGCGGTGAAAAGCATCCAGTAGTAGCCGAGAGGTATACTGGTTGAGCAATTGTTCTCCTAAAACGGCTATATCTGCCAGAGAATACGTGGTGGTTGGAGTGTGCATATGATCTAGTGTTTTTGGTTAGGTTTGTCTCTTATTGTTCAAGAAAAAGTCTCATTTCGCAACTGGCTACTGGAAACTGTTCGTAGCAGGATATTCCTTTGACTACCAGTATATTTCCTAAGTCTACCAGTACTTCTGCCCGTGTAATCAGGGTTTTCCCGATAGGCACCAGCCGATGAATCTGTACATCTTTGATGGAAGCAATAAAACCCAGTGGCGGTTCACAACCCGGTTTGGGATCAGCTTCATAGCCAGATTTCAAGGCAATGGTCTGTGCAATATTTTCGATGATTCCTGCTTCCTGCAAGTATCCTTCATAGACCAACAGATGGTCTGGTCTGACATCGAAACTGGACACGATTCGTCGTAAATCGCAGTAGTACAAGGCATCCACCAGTATAAAAGGTGACCGATGTGGAATGTACCGGATAATTTCGGCTGTCTGAATAAGTGAAGTCCCTGTGTGTCGGTTCATACAAATCAGGTTATAAATTAAGATTGAGAAAGCCAGATTAGGCTATAATTGGTATTCTGGTACTGATTGACAATCAGGATATTTTGTGGGGCGGCTTTCCCTGCTGTTTCTGGATGCAGAATGGATTGTTTGAGCAGTTCGGTTGCCATCCAGACTGCAAAAGCAGACGAGGTATAATATTCACCACACAGATTTTTGAAATACACTTTTGGTACGTCAATAAATAGCTGATTTTCCAGGTCTGTCAGGGTTTGGTCTAATGTTTCGTTGCCACAGTGTCCCATCAAAACCATGTCTATATCTGGCAGGGATTTTCCTTCGGAAGTCAGCCAGTCTGATAAGGTGTGTGCCAGGTCTGTCCATCCATCAGGTTGGAACAGGGTTCTCACCCCTTGTACAGCGGCAATGGTTCGGTCGGAAGGTTGAGACGACAGCACCATGAAAGTTGATCCTTCTCCAGCTACGACTTCTGTATGGAGTCCTCTCTGCCACATTTTGACATAGTTGGGAGTGAGTTCGTCCAGACCACCGACCAATACCGAACGTATTTCAGGCTGTTCTTCCAGCAGCATCTGGGCATCGAGCAAGGCCGTTTCGAACGAAAATCCCCGGTGTACATAGGTCATATTATAGCCGTAGCATTTCAGGTTCAGGGCAATCTGTCCGGATACGGTGTTGTGCAGTGACTGAATAAACGGCGTGGGTGACAAGGTACTTTCGTCGTTTTTGACAATGGATTGTTCAAACTTTTCGAACGATTCAAAACCTCCTAGTCCGGTACCGATTGTGATGGCATCTACGTGTTCCAGTTGCATGGTTTTCAGGCAATGCGACGAGGCATATACACCCATTTTTACTAGTCGGGGCATTCGTCGCAGGTCACCAGCACCAATGTATTGGGCATAGACGGGATCCTGTACAGAGTGGTAACCATTTTCAGGTCGGAAAGTATTGATTTTGGTAAAAGCAATCTCCGGAAACGATGTAGGCACCGAAGTGATGGCTGTGATATTTTCGATAAATGCTTTCATAATCAGTTTTTGGAAAAAATGATGGATGAACACGAACCTCCCATGCCTGAGGCATTGGACAACACATGCTGCATATCGTATCCCTGTTCGACATGTGTGACAGGTACCAATGCATGGTCTCGGATACTTTCTTCGAAATGAAGATTGGGAATCAATACGTTATGACGCAAGGCCAGCACCGATATAACGGCTTCGATAGCTCCAGCAGCCCCCAAGGTATGCCCGGTAAAAGCTTTGGTTGAGCTGAAAGCTGGAACATGTCCATCAAAAACATGCCGCAAAGCCCAGCCTTCGGTAAGGTCATTGTTGGGTGTGCCAGTGCCGTGTGCATTGATATAGTCAATAGACGCAGGAGCTAAACCAGATGTGGCAAAAGCTCCTCGCATGGAAGCTTGCAGCCCTTCGCCCAGTGGCGAAGATGCCGTTGGATGGTAGGCATCGTTGGTGACGCCATAGCCGCTGATACGAGCCAGTGGTGTTTTGCCTTGCTTCTGCACCAATTCTTCGGATTCCAGCACGAGATAGGCAGCCCCTTCGCCAAGGTTGATTCCCCGACGATTTTCGTCAAAAGGTCGGCAGGGTTCTTTGTCGAGCAGCATCAGTGAGTTGAAACCGTTGAAAGTAAAGCGGCACAAGGCATCCGTTCCGCCGACAATCACCCGATCTAGGCGTTTGCTTTTGAGCATCCGTACTGCCAGTACAATAGCATTGGCCGAAGAGGCACAGGCAGTATTGATCGTAGTGACAAAGTCTTTGATTCCCAGATAAGAACTGATCCATTCGGTGCTATCAGCTCCATCGTGTGTAGGCAGAAAGTTTTCGGTCGTTTTATGATCCAGAAAATCTTGGTAATACCGTTCAGTTCGACCCATACCACCAACAGTAGAAGCGGAAATAAACCCAGTACGAATACCCGCTGCAACATCTGACCGCTGGACATTGGCCTGCCTGAGGGCTTCGGTGACAGCCCAAAGTCCAAGTGTAGTGGTTCGGGTTAGTACAGCGTCGGTTTCTGGAGCCTTTTGAGCCAGTTCTGCATTACTGAGGTTTACCTCTCCTGCCACATAATCGTCCCTGTGGCGGGTCTGCAGGTGTCGGATGTCTCCAATGCCTGATTTTGCCAGAAAAAGATTCTGCAACGATTCTTCGACGTTGGTTCCGATCGCCGAGATCATCCCCATTCCTGTGACGTATATGTTCATATTCCTATTAAGTAAAGGTCTCAGGCCTCCCTAGCCTCCTCCAGAGAAGGGGGGAACTTGACACAGGTTCCATAAGAACTAGTTGTCTTGTAAAACCCCGTAAAGTTCCCCTCCTGAGGAGGGGCTAGGGGGAGGCTGGAAAATAGTATGTTTCGTAAGCCATATCAGGCCGATTGATTGCCATCGAGACTATGTAGTCTGAGGCCAAACTGATTTCTTGCACATTCCAGAAATTGCCCGCAACCTGTACTTGTCTGTCGTGAATTGTAACATCTGACAGGGCAAAAGACAGTCCTCTCCCATCCGCTTTGACAGCGGCTTCTTTTTGTGTCCAGAAACCATAAAACTGACGTATGGGCTGGGGAGCCAACTGAATCTGTTGCCATTCCTGCGGATTAAAGCACCACGACCGTTGTTCGAGTTCGACGGGTCTGATATATTCAATATCAATCCCTAACCGATGTTCGGTACTAAGGGCACACACCACATATTCTTCAGAATGGGAGATATTAAAATCAATCCCCAGGTTCATATATGGTCGTCCTTCAGCGGTATAGAGCAGGTCATGAAGCCCTACAGGCAAATGATTACGTTTCAATGCTTCGGCCAGCAAAACATGTCCCAGCAAGCTGGCATTTGCTTTGTGTGGCCGGATGCGTTGCCGCATGAGCTTGTGCTGAATCGGCAACGGCATCTGACGCAAATAATAGTCAAACAAGTCAGGGGTTAGCGTATGGCATAGGTTGGAGCACCATAGCTCTATCATACCTTGACAGTTTTGTGTAACATCGCCTTTCGGGAGAGTTATACAGTGGCAAGTTCGGCCTTACGCACGGTGATAAACTCGGCCATTTTGGCTACAGAGTAGAAAGCAGCTTTCATTTCTTCCGGCTTGCTGACTTTGATGCCATAGTTTTTTTCGAGTAATACGACCATTTCCAGGGCATCAATAGAGTCTAGTCCAAGACCGTCGCCAAACAGAGGTTCTTCTGGACTAATTGCATCAGGGTGAATGTCTACCAGATTCAGTTGCTCAATGATCTGTACTTTCAGGGTTTCGATTAGCGTTTGCATATGTGTGTGAATTTAAAGGGTGTGAGATATATAAAGATTTTGAATGGATTCAATGGAATGGATTCGCAAAGGCTGGTCATCGGCCACAGGAACTTTCTCAGATGACTCGACCAGATACAGAAAGGCATCGTACGAGTCAGGACTGGCATCTATCCAGCCGCAGATACAGGCTTTGCTGATGTTTTCGGCCAGCAAGTATTGTGCATAGTTGCTGACGGTAGTACTGTCAAATTTCTCTGCCAGAAACAAGGTATTTTCGCCCCGGATCTGATGGCGTATACTGATCTCGCCAATCATGATGTTGGGTAAGGTATAGACAAACACGGCAGGGCTTGGAAAGAATTCTTCTTTGTCCTGAATGGTTTTCTGGTGATTCAGATCCGTCAATATGCTGGATGAGCCATTGCATAAGGTGATTCCCAGTTCAGTATCCACGTATCGTTCGGCAGTTTCTGCCTTAGATAGCAGCACCTCGGTAGCCAGGAAAGCCAGTTTGCATAAAACATCCATCTTGAAAAACTTCGGATACTGAATATCCATTGTGCGGTAGGTACTGACCAGAAAGGTTTCCAGGCTGTCTGTCGGCTCTTGGTGCTGCACTACCACTTCTCCATTCAAAGAGATAGTATGCTGCCGTATGGTACAATACTGTGTGATATGTGTGTTCATGTCTGAATCGTTTTTGTCTGAATCTTGATTAAAAAGATTGCAGGATTAGCCTGATTGAATGTATCATTAAGCCCTCAACTACTTACCCATTCTACTATTTCCTGAACAATACAGCTGCATTGCAGCCTCCGAAACCGGATGAGGTTTTCAGAAATCCTTTCATGGGCCGTGCATCCTGCGTCTGAATCGGATGTAGTTCTACAGATGTACCAGTGGTTTGGTAGCCTCTGGACGGAATGGTTTGTCCGTATTGTACAGAGTATATTCCGATAATAGATTCCAGCATTCCGGCAGCCCCAAGTGTGTGTCCGAAGTACCCTTTCAGGCTGTGCATAGGCAAAGTGTCCAGTCCGGCCCGTGACAAAGCTTGTGACTCCATTTCATCGTTGTAGCGTGTAGCGGTACCATGGGCACTGATAAAATCTATTTCCTGTAAATCTGTGTGTGTAAGTACCTGTGTCAAAGCCTTGTACAACCCTTCCCCAGTGCGTGATGGAGCCGAAATGTGGTTAGCATCGTTTGTACTGTATCCAGCTACTACTTCTATGGCATCTGGCGTAGGTTCGGTAGACAAGACCATCGTGACGGCAGCTTCGCCCAAGTTGATTCCTTGCCGTTGTGCATCAAATGGCAGACAAGGCTGGTCGCTCAGGGCATTGAAGGCCCGAAATCCAGATAGAGTAAACTTGGACACTACGTCTCCTCCGGCTACGACGATGTGTTTGTACAAGCCAGCAGCTAGAAGTCTACGGGCTATGATGATGCCTTGCAGGCTAGAAATACAGGCATTAGAAACCACTACTGGTTCGTGTACAAAGCCAAAGAATGTGGCAATTTTTCGGGCCAGCCGACTCAGGCGTACACTGTCTGGAGGTGCGTCTGGTGTGGTGTCCAGCAATTCAGTATTGCCTTTGGTGGTGCAGTAGATAAACAAAGTATCTGGTTCCTGAAAAGAAAAGGAAACTTGTTTCTGCACATCTGCTACGGACAAAATACTCATCTTCTCCAACTTGGTAAACTGTTCCGGATCACCGATTCGGGCAAAAGCTGTATTGAGCTGTTCTTCGGCAATCGTAGCTACACAAAACGGTGTGTCTGAGAAATCAAAGTTTTGCAGATGCAAGCCTGATTCATCTGTCAGTACCCGGCGGAAGTTTTCTTCAGCTGTAAATCCCAATGGACTGACAATGGCGTTGGCAATAGCATAGATGCGTTTCATAGCTCGACAAGGGTTGGGTGTAACATAGTTTCTTTCCAGGTTCTGAAATATTCCGGCTCTTGTAGTTGCAATTGCCTATGTGCTGCATCTATAAAAACCTGTACGGTACGGGCTGTAGCTACCAGTTTCTGGTCGTGGGTGGTATAGAGTCGGTAGTCGTACACGATTTTAGCCGCATCAACTTCTACAAACCGGGCTTCTATCCGCACTATGTCGCCGTAACACAAGGATTTTTTGTACTGGATATTCATGTCCACGATGGGCAGCATATACCCATGCTGGCGGGCTACTTCATAACCAATGGCGTATTTTCTGCCAAATGCCTCACGGGCGGCCTCCAGGTATTGCACATAATGACCGTGCCAGACAATATCCAGTGCGTCTACTTCACTAAACCGGATTTCTATATCTATGTGTGCTCGTAATTTCATGTCTGAACCTTGTTTTGTCTGAACCTTGATTTACTTGATTGAAGGATTGACTTGATTTTCTTCTCTGAATCTTGATTTAAGGATTAGTTTGATTATGCATCTTTGTCCTTAGTAATAAGGCACATGTGTCTGCTGAAAGCTTCTAATCCAGGTAATCTTCTAATCAAGGTTCAGAATTAATACAAGCCTCCGTTGACTGATATAACCTGCCCTGTGATGTAGGAAGCTTTGGGGTAGGCTAGAAAGCCTACCAGTTCGGCTACTTCTTCGGGTTCTCCGAAACGGTGCATCGGAATCAGGGCTTTGTGGTCATCTTCGGCTATGTCCTGAATCATTTCGGTACGGATAAATCCAGGGGCAACGGCATTGACAGTAATGTTTCGGCGGCCTACTTCTTGTGCCAAGGCCCTAGTAGCTCCAATCACGGCTGCTTTGGAAGCCGAATAGTTGGTTTGTCCAGGAAGTCCTTTCAGGCCTGACAGTGACACAATGTTGATAATTCTGCCATACCGTTTTTTGACCATATTTTTAACTACCAGCCGGGTAATGTGAAAGAAGGCATTGACACCTGTATCCATGACCTGATTCCATTCGTCGTCACTCATGAGCATCATCAGGCAGTCTTTCCGAACGCCAGCATTGTTGACCAGTACTTCGATGTGCTTGTCCGGATTGTTTTCAATCCAGTTGGCCAGTATCCGGTTTACCTGCTCGGGATCTGAGACATCAAATGGAAGAAGTTCGGCTTCTTTTCCCAATGCTTCAATTTCTGTAGCAAGGGAGCGGGCTTTTTCCTCATTAGAGTAGTAATTGACTAGAATATTATAGCCATCTTCTGCTAGCTTGAGGCATATGGCCCGGCCAATCCCCCGTGAACCTCCTGTAACTAATGCGTATTTCATAAAAAAAACAGATAGTGTGAAACGTATTCCTTCTAACCAGAAGCCCGTGGTAAAGTCCCTTTAGGGGAGGCCTTACACTGGACAAACTTCGATAACAGGCAGGTTTGACTCGTTGGCTAATGGTGGTTTTTCTTCGACTGCATGTGTTTTTCTGGCAGACTTTGTACCGTACGATTTGGCTGGATCAATCGGATGCATACGGATGTATTCGCCTACTTTCAGCAGTTTTTCGTACATGATACCGTCTTCAAGGAAGGCTGGTACCAGTTCCCGCAGGTCTGTGTACACTTTCTTCGACAAGCCTGACAGCCGATCCTGAATACCAAGGTATTCGATGGCCTGAATCAGGGTGAGCAACTGCACAGACAATACCTGATAGGTGTTTTCGATAACCTTGTGTGTGAGCAGAGCTGAGTTGGAGCCCATGCTGACAATATCCTGGTTGTCATTATTATTCGGAATACTGTGTACATACATCGGAAACGACAGGGTTTGGTTTTCGGCTACGGTTGAGGTAGCTACAAACTGTGCTCCTTGCATACCCAGGTTTAGTCCGAGGCGACCAAGGTTGACGAAAGGTGTTAGTTTCTGGTTCAGCTTGTCGTTGAGCAGAAAGTTGAGCTGCCGTTCGGAAAGCATAGACAGACGTGTAATGGCTGTTTTCAACTTATCCATTTCTAGCGAAACATAGTCGCCGTGGAAATTGCCGCCGTGGTACACGTTTTTGGTTTCTGGATCTATAATCGGGTTGTCGTTAACAGAGTTGGCTTCGTTGATCACGACTTCTAAAGCATTCTGAATCGTATCATAGACAGGTCCGAGGATTTGAGGCACACAGCGGATAGAGTAGTATTCCTGTACTTTGTCTGTCAGTACAGACTCTGTCACTTTGCGGGTATATAGGTGTTCGTCACGTTTGCGTACCAGTTTGCTATCTTGCAGGATATTCCGCATCTGAGCAGCTACATATTGTTGTCCTTTGTGTAGTTTGGTTTTATTCAATTCTGCGGAATAGTGGTCGTCGTACGATTCTACAATTTCTACAATCATAGCAGAGGCTAGTAAGCTCCAGTTTAGCAGATTCTGACTATTAATCAGGTTAATGGTTCCGATCCCTGTCATGGCTGAAGTTCCATTCATCAGGGCCAAACCTTCCCGCAGATAGATGTTGAGTGGCTTTAGACCATATGCCTGAAATACCTGTGCTGTAGGTTTGATCTCACCTCCAAAATGCACCATTCCTTCACCAATCAGTGTCAGGGCCAAGTGAGCCAATTGTACCAGATCTCCGCTGGCTCCTACACTGCCATGTTCATAGATGACGGGTGTAATATCCCGGTTGATGAGTTCTTTCAATAAGGCAATCAGGTCTGCGTGTACCCCTGAATGGCCTTGCAGCAATGTATTCAGGCGGGCAATCATGATAGCTTTGACAATGACGGGTTCTAGTGGCTTGCCTAGTCCTGAGCAATGGCTGCGGATCAGGTTGTATTGCAGTTGGGACTGCATATCTTCGTCAATACGATACTGAGCCATCGGGCCGAAGCCAGTATTGATGCCATACAGCAGTTTGTCTTTGGCAAAATCACTTAGAAAGTCATAGCTTCCTTGTACGCGGCGGGTGGCCTCATCGGTGATTTCAATGAAGTGATCAGCATAAAGAAGATTGCGAAAATCTTCGAGGGTCAGGTTGCGGTTGCCAACAGTCGTAATCATTGGGTTGAGGTGTTTATGAGTGATACATGTTTGGTTTCATTCGTTTCAATACATCTGCTACAGTATCCCATTTAACTGGGTGGTGAACAAGTATTTGCTGTTCGTTGAGTTAAAAGTAGAAAGTCAAGCTCAGGTATGAAAAAAAATGGTACGAACTGGCTTTTTGTAGGTATTGAACCTTGTTTTTTGGGAAAAACCTTAATTTTTAGTATTCTCAGAGATCGATTAGTCTGGTGCGAGATTGGCTTCGCCGAACTTACGTTTCCAATCTCGCACCAGAGAGTACCAGAGGGGTGACTTTCGTGAAAGCCCCTCAAGTCTGTAAGGGCAACAAAGTTGCCTCATTCACTCATTCAGACCGCTGTTATAATGTACTGCTGTTCCAGATTTGTAATCTGGAACCAATCTGCGGTGGATTTGTAATCCACCAAAATGCCATAGCATTTTCGGGTGTTAGGCACAGGATTTGTTTGTGTGTGAAACTCACAAGGTGTTTGAATCAAGCGGCTTTGGCAAATGCTCTCGCATTTGGTGGATTGCAAATCCACCGCAGGCACGTTCTGGATTGAAAATCCAGAACAGCATTGGGTTTTAAAATGAGCAAGGAAGTGAATAATCCTTGGAAACTTTCATGAGTCTTCTCCACCGCTCTGTTACTGGGCAACGCAGTTGCCTCATTTGCTCCCCTCTCATCTAGCGCAAGCGTCCGCTTGTGCTCGCACCAGACTAATGAAGCCCTGTGAACCTATGAACCGAAAGAAGAAAAGGCAGCTTATGGGCTGCCTTTGGAGAAGGAAAGGAAAATGAGGAAAATAAAATTTTTAGTTTCGTCAGGCAGTCACCTCGTTAGCTAACACAGGTGTAGCAATAGATTGTTGAATGCGGTACAAGCCGCTGTCCATATCTTTTTCCAGAGCCTCTGGCAAAAACAAGGCATATCGAAGTTCTGAATGACGGATGTCTTCTATTTTGTCTGGCGAAGCAAACCAGAGTTCCTGAAAATCAGGTTGGTGAATGACTGTCTTCAGGCTATGGTATTGTACATTCCCAAAAGTTTGCTCCAGCAACAGGCAATTTTTGATAGCTCCGGTAGCATCTATACACACCTTGCGGTTGTAATATGGATTATGGTTCTGGGCTTCTGTAAAGTAGTGTACATGCACCACATGGCGTTTTTGGGGCCGTATGTGACGGACATTTGTTTCTACAAAAGCAATGGGTATTGCATTTGGCTCAGGTTTCTGTGTCCAAGGCGACTGGTCTATAAGAATCCGGTTAATTTTCGGACAGGAATGATAGACTGTTTCCAGGCGGTTATTTTCGAGTAATTCCGGGCAATAGTTGACTACTATATCTACCGAACGAAACGTTTTTTCATTCAAAGCCTGTATACATTGAACAAAAGTGTCGATAGTGTCGGCATTTATCTGAAAACGTAGTTCCAGGCTGCGGCACAGCAACGAATCAAGTTGCCTCAGTACGTCTGTCAGGGAATAGTGGGCAAACTGGTAATCTATCACAGCTGTCTGAATGTGGCATGGCGAAGCCCAGGTCAGGTCTATGGGCGGAAAGCACATCGGCAGATGGGTATAGAAGCCAACTCCTTTTTCCCGTAAAAACGTCAGATAGGTGTCCAGTACCTGCGGGTTCTGAGGTACATATTTCTGCTTCACGACCGCTACAGGTAGAGTATTCAATTCTTCCAGAATCGGACATAAAGCTCTGGGAATAGCTACAATGTTTCCTTTGTGCAAATCATAGACAGCAGCCCGTTCTTTGCCAGCCACCGCAATGGCATGACTGTATAACCGAAAAAAACGATCTGTTTTCATAACATTAGAAATAATCTTGGTAAATGATCGTAGATACAGGTTTGTAGAGTTCTACCAGACGAAACGCCCGTGACTGATGTGGCTGACTGCTGCTAAACCGCACCCCAATGTGATGCTCAACAAACGTATGGGTCTCAATCTGAGCCATATACCGGTAGTTGACGGGTAGTTGTGTAAGTAAATCCTCCGCAAACGGAGAACCTGAGCCTTTTATCTTCATGGTTGGTCGTGGGTGATGAGCCATTCTGCAATGACTTTGTCTAGTTTATAATTACATTTTTCGGATTCTGCCAAGTATTGCCCCACCGGATTTACTTCGATAAACACATACTGGTCGTTGGTGTCTTTGATAATATCTAGACAACCTGTGTTCAGGGCTGCTTTTTGCATAAACTGACGGATATTTTCCTCTACTTCTGCGGGCAGCTGGTACGGAACCATGTGTGTGGCAGATACATCCATCTTTTTGTCCACACTTTTTGTTGCTGTGTCAATGATGAAAGCCGTTGGGTATAGTTGTCCATCCAGATAAAAAACCCGTATCTCAAAATCTACCTGAATTTTCTCCTGAAACAAACTCGGAAAAAACTGGGCAGGCAGTTGATCTATTCGTTCCTGTGTAATTTCATTGGTGAGAATCAGATATGTGTCACCGTTGTACAGATAGGTTTTACGGCTATCAGAGATCGGCTTGCTAATCAGGCCATTGCCACAGGACTCAAAAAACCGTTGTAAGTCTGCTTTGTTGTTGATCACCTTCGACTGCGGAATTTGTAGGCCACAGACATGGGCTAGCCGCAGCATGGTTAGCTTATTGACTTTGATGGCCTGAAAGGGCATTAGCCAGGTCTTTTCCTGAAAAACTGTACTCAGATACTCCGACAAATCCTTTATTTCTGTGCGTACTTCAGTGGTCAACTGTTCAGACCATGGTTCGGACTGGTAGCGGTACCGATTGAGTTCACCCATAAACCGTCTATGCCAGACCACGCCAATATTTTTCTGCACAGACATCCCATTGATCAGGCAATCCTGATTGTGTAGATCCAGCGTATAGGGTATCCGTCTGGTTACCAGATCAGATAGAGATACACGGACAAAATCAGCTTTGTAATACAGAAGCCAATCTATAACCGGATCCGTGCCCTGCTCATACGAATCAAAACTCAGTACCAGTATCATATCAGGTTGAAGGTTAAGGATATATACATGTAGGTTTGGCTTTAGCCGAATCTACCTTTTTCAGGCAGTAGCTACCAGTACCTGTTTGGTCAGTAAATCACGCAGCATAGTTGAGTTGACCCGTGCAGTCAGCCTAGCAGACGTTTCGGGCTGTTGTTGCAAATGCGTCAAGTACTGTGACAGGTTATTTGAAATGGTAAAGGATTTATAAGCATTTTTGTCAAACAGATAGTTGGCTGTGCTGGTATGAAACAGCTCATATCGTTCCTGGTTAAAGCCGTACATGCCTTCCTGAAAAGTATCAGAGCCTACATGCTGTATCTGTTGTTGCTTTTCAATATCCATAAATTCATGCATTACTTGCCAGTATACCCATTGTTCAGGATATTTTTGCAGGTAAGGCTCCATCCAGTCATAGAAAAACTGAATGGTATTCTGTGCAAACTGCTCCCGTGACACAGACTTATCTGGATGAATAGGGTCGCCAAAGATAATCCGGGTCTTGGTTAGGCTTTCACGGTACGACAGGATCGGGATGATGGGTACACCTGATACATAAGACAAATACGGAATGCCTTTTTTGCAATAAAACTCATTGCCCAGAAACTTCGTTTTGGCAAACGATTTTACGTCCGGATCTTTCACCAGTCCGGCATTGCCATCTATAAAAGTCTTCAGGCTTTTGCCATTTTTCAGGTTATTCATCATTTCCAGCATCACACTGCTTGAATCAGCATAGAGAACTTCTAGGTCATCGTTGGCAGAGGTATGCAGCAGGTCTGGGGTAATACCTGATTTGAGCGTGAGTACAGACAAGTCGTAGCCGTGGGTAGCCAGCAGCGGCCCGATCAGTCGAAACGGCCCAAAGTGGAATGTACAGAATATATATGGCTGTTTGCCACCTTCATCAAGCACAGCAGTGTTACCACTCACCTCCATGAGGTCTATGAGCACCTGTAGTTCTGTTTTGATTTCGACCCGGGCACTGAGAGCAACATTAAACTCTGCTTTTCGGAACGACTCCAGATCGTCATCGGTATTGCCAGGCAGAAACTTCCGTTTGTTGGCACGAAAACGCAAAAAACCATTGGTCATTGCTGCATTACTTTGCATTTTATCTATCGTGGAGTAGACCGATTGCTCTAAGCTCTTTGCTTGTTCAATATAGTCAGTAAGCGTACGTATCATGGTTGTATAAATAAAGAGTAAGGGTATATTGTACGAATAGAATGTGTGTCATAAGGTATTAAGCAGCCACTTCTGCCACAGCTTCGTTTCGGCGCAGGGTAGTCTGTATTTTCAGGAAGAACGCTTTGGCTGTGCGGAAATTGACCATCGCAGCCAGTGCAAAGAACAATGTAACGCGTATCACATGGCCGATGCTTTCCAACATAGATTCAGTGCCAATGTGTCCGCCTCTGGAGACAAATTCGACGATCAGTATACTTGTTTCCCGGAATGACATAAACAACCACACGGGCAAGAGGATAATGAGGCAGTATTTGACGGCACTGTAAAACGCCAGTCCGATGGTTTGTCTGAGAGATTTGACTTTTTTACCCTGAGATACCATCTGATAAAGCATTACTGGAAACGCCTGTGCCTGGTCAGATAGATTGGTAATTTCAAAGAAGTCACTGTACATCCAGTAGCCATCATTTCGGAAGAAAGGATTCAGCGAATACAAGGCCATAAGCACATTGGTGGTAAACAACGAAGCCGGAATCCACTGATAGGCTGTAAAGTAGAAATGAAAGATAGCAAATACACCCAGAAGCAGGATATTGATCAGAAACTGGAAGTAAATACCGCCAATGTTGACTAGCAGTCTTTTGTATTTGCTCAGTACCCATATTTTGCTCACATCGGTATAGAGAACAGGCAGGACAAAGTAAAAACCAAAACCTATTTCCTTGGAAGAGATGTTGTATTTTCTAGCGGCTGCCGCATGTCCAAACTCATGAACCATGCCTACCAGAAAGAAAAACAGATAGTTGATCAACACCAGAAAGAGGCCGTCTTTCATGGAAATATGATGCGAGAATAGTTTTTCATCAAACAGCAATTTGGCAAACCAAATGCTTATACCTACAGACAAAAGTGCCATGAAGACCATCATCTTTTTCTGAAAAAGAAACGTAAGGTGGCCTGTTGCGGAAAACAAGGGTTCTTCGTGAAGAAGTTTTATGCGTCCTTTGATATAGGATTCTTTCTGAATGGCTTCTGAATCGACCAGTTTCTTGAAAATATTTTCCTGAATAATATCTTCAAGACGTTCAGTGGATATATTTGTTTGGTAGCGGATAGAGAGGATGTGTTGGATGTCAGATAGTTCTTTTCCTTGTTTCAGCAATTGAACAATTCTGAATAGAACTTCGCCTACATAGAAAACTTTTTCTTTCCATTGAAGGGCAAACTTATTGTGTTCAACCTGTATAACCTCTATAGAATCTAAGATGGCATAATGTGTGGTTTCCATGATAAAAACGGATTTAAAAGTATGTATTGCTTAGCTTGCCTGTAATCAGTACAGGTATGTCGATATGTCTTGTATATAGTTGTAGGAATAGAGGAATCTGAAACAGATTTCTAGAAGGATAAAAAGTAAAGGGGGGGAAGCTGACTTACGGGTCAGCAGATTACCCACACCCTTTACATAAGATATAGAGTCTGACTCTGCTATAAATTAGGCTACTGCTTCTACACTAGAATCACCACAGCAAGAGATGCCTAGTTCTGGAGCCGCTTGTACCATTTCAAGTCTTTCTTCGGCTTCTACGATAAAAAGACCTTCGTTCAATTCTTGTTCGTTGTTTGTGTAAGCTGACATGTGTGTAATTGTTTAGAGTGTGTATGAAATGTGCCTACTCTATGGGCTGGTTTTCGGCTACCCCAAGATGGACTTTAGTCCATTATTGTTATTGTTGATTAGGAATCTCCACAGCAAGACAAATCAATAGCATCTATTGCTTGAACCGTCTCCAGACGATCTTCGGTTTCGAT